>Ga0180433_10000193_pt1 | contig 104464 bp, 76 predicted proteins | sample SS_ome_8_FD_132980 | JGI IMG/M metagenome (GOLD analysis project Ga0180433, IMG submission 132980) | Hypersaline lake sediment archaeal communities from the Salton Sea, California, USA - SS_1_D_1 metaG | ecosystem: Environmental > Aquatic > Non-marine Saline and Alkaline > Hypersaline >... | reverse complement strand
TGTGTAGCCATCGCTCCTCCTGGAAGTGGTCTCGGGATTATTGTTCCAACCCTTTAATACCACATCCTTCGAGGGCGATGGCACTACTTTTTCAGTAAACTTGTGCATAATTCAGGCTAGCGGAATAGCAAGGAACGGACAAAGAACTCACCAACCCTAAGTCTTCTGGAACACACCCAAGACGGAAGTCCCCCAAGGAAACGGCACCCAAACCCCAAGAGGGGTTTCCAGTGAAAACACGGCACGTAGGAGCAGATTGATCGGAGCTATCGGAATCCGGTGTATCCTATCCAGATGATGTTCGATATCGGCTTCGCTCATTTGCGCCAGATTCGGCGGCCGCATACGAGTGAACCACAACAACGATCCGAGGAAGAACATGAAGTACCTCGACGTGATAAGCCGAAATCCGGTAGCATCGGCGAGATCCGAGAAGTCCCTTCTGGAGTATCTTCTTCGATGGTGCACAAGATCGTCATAGTAGGTCCAAAACGCACGCAATGCCGGGACGGCAACGAACAATAACCCGCCCGGTCGAAGTGAGTGGTGAATCTGGCGGAGAGCCTCCTCATCCTGAGGTATGTGCTCCAGGACGTCAAGCATGAACGCAACGTCCCAACGTTCCTTCCACCTGAGGTTGAGTATGTCCACTTGGTAACGGTTCGCGAATGCGCCCACAACCGGATCGGCCAAGGTCAAGGCTCGCAAGGAAGAGTCGGCAAGCGCAAGCTCGCCGAATCTGATGTACTTGTTGTTATTAAGATACTCTATCCAGCCGCCGCAGCCGCCGCCGAAGTCGACAACGCTCAGCTTTTCGCTCGGACGGCCGATGCGGGGAAGCTCACGACGGAGTACGTTTAAGAGAAAACGGAACCGCCCCCAGTACCAGAAGTGATTTCGTTGCATTTTGATTAGGATGTCATGACCGAATTCTTCATAATCATCGCCTCGGTGCTCGATCGGCGTCCGAGGCACGAAAACACCTTCGCTCTCCAGAAACATTCCTTCGTCTTCTTCCAATGTCATTTGCAGCATCCTCTCGATCTAAGGTGTATTGCCCGCTACTACTTCCAACTCCTCATAGCACTCGGCGGCCGGCGGGGTCGCCGGCTACCCGAAGTTGCGGCGATAAGCCAATCGGACATTCGGCGGCACGAAGTCGGCGCGCTGAAGGAAGTCGGGCCGGACCTCGCATCTTGCGGATAATCGCCTATGATCTTCCGGACCCAGGGTTTTCGATCTCCCTCAACTCCTCCTTCGCTATCGCCGCGCCGCTGCTCGTGCCGATCCTGGTCGCCCCGGCCGCCGCGAGCTTCCTGGCGAAATCCAAGGTTTTGACGCCCCCGGCCGCCTTCACTCCGGCGCGACCCGACGCCATATTCTTGAGCAATACCACGTCGTCCACAGTGACGCCACGGGGACCGAAACCCGTGCACGTCTTGAGGTAATCCGCTCCGCAATCGAGCGCGATCCCGCAGGCTTGCTCCGCTCGGAGTCCGTCAAGAAGCGGAAGCTCCAGGATCACCTTAAGCACGGCGTCGCCGATGGAGCTTCTCACAAGCGACAACTCCCGGTGTACGATTTCCGACCTCCCGGACTTGAGCGCCCCAAGATTTATCACAACGTCTATCTCGGATGCGCCCTGCCCTACGGCGCCTTGCGCCTCGCTTGCCTTGATCCAGGGAGTGGTCGCACCGAGCGGGAACCCCGACACGGCGCACACCGCGACTTGGGTGCCTTTCAGTATCTCCGCGGCGATCGGGACACACCACGGATTGACACAAACCGCCGCAAGACAATACTCGATCGCCTCGCGGCAAAGAGCTTCAACCTCGGAGATCACGGCATCCGGGCGCAGTAGTGTATGGTCTATGATGGAAGAGATTGAGCGAGATCCGTAGAAGGTCACTTTCCCTTGTCCCGCTTGAAATCGGGTTCCGTATCGGCTTATCGGCGGGAGCGGGGCCGGGCCCTCACCCGAGCTCACGTACTTGCTCACCGCCCCGTGGAAACAAGGATCCGGATCATGCGTCCGGCCTGCGATCCGGCATCCATCGAACCCGCGCCTCGAGGCCCCGGGATAGCAGCACGGGCTCTAAAGCCCGATCTCGCAACGCCCGCGCCCGCAGGCGGACCGGCGGCGACACGCGGCAACTCACCCGGCGTCATGGGGCGATTACGCGTTGAAGCGGTCTCCCGCGTTCAGCCGGCCTCGGCATAGCCGGCAGCGCGCGGCGAACGACCGAGAGATTGACGCGCACCGGGGGGACGCCCGGAACGCGATTCGGCGCCGGGAATACCACAGGCCTGGGCCGAGCAGTGTATCCCTACTCTACTCTCTTTTTCAGCTTGGCCTGCTTGACCCTTAGCTTTCGCTGCTTTCCATCCGAGGAAAAGCGCACCACCACTGACTCACTTTTCCCCTCACCCTCGGTCCGGACCACGAGCCCCTCACCGAAAACACGGTGCTCAACCAAATCACCGATCTCGAAAGGGCGGGCGGAAGCCATGGTTCCTCCAACTCTTCTTCAGAGTTACCGATTCCTCCCGACAGACTTCAGCGCTCCATCACGGCCTGCAAAAGCATGCGTCGTATCTTCCAGCTCTCCCACAAGCGTCAACACCTTGTGCGGCGCGTTGTCTTTTACGAATTTCCGCACGACTCTCTTCCCGATCGTACACATCACCTCGTAGGACAGAAGCCCCGCCTTCGCGGCCACCTCGTCAACCCCTATGGCGCAGGCGTCGGGGCCTCCGAAGAGGACCACCCGGTCATTAAGGTCCGCTTCTGGAACACTGGAAAGATCAACCATGGTCATATCCATGGTTACGCGTCCGATGACGGGCACTCTTTTGCCCCGCACCAGTACCTCACCGCGGTTCGACAGCAGTGAGCTGTACCCATGCCCGTAGCCTACCGGGATAACGCCTACCCTCATGGGCCGGTCGGCTACGTACGTTGATCCGTAGCTTATTCCCCTGCCGGCGGGCACGTTTCTCACTTGGACAAGCCGGGTGTAGAAGCTCATCACCGGCTTCACGTCCACGGGTCTGGGGACCCCGGGCGGATGTATCCCGTAGGCAAGAAGACCCGGGCGCACCATGTCGAGGTGCGACTCCGGCAAAGCCGAGAGAGCCGCGCTGTTGGCCGAATGGAGGGCCGGAACCGTGAGGCCGCCGGCTCTTACACCATCGACTACTTTCCTGAAGTGAGCCAGTTGACCCCGCTCGAATTCCGGGTTCCTTCCGTCGCAATTCGGGAAATGCGTGAAGAGGCCCTCCAAAGAGATTCCGGGAAGCGCGGCCACCTCCCGGACGAAGCTCACCGCTTCGGCGTGATCGACCCCGCTTCTTCCCATGCCCGTATCCACTTCCACGTGCACGGCGCAGGCCGTGCCCTCACGGACGCCTCGCTCCGAGAGAGCGCGAGCGAACTGCATTGTGGCTACCGTGGTCCTGAGATCCCACGAGACGATGTTCTCGATCTCCGATTCAAGCGCGGGGCTGAGCACCAGAACGGGCGCCTCGACCCCTGCCTGGCGCAGCTCGAGCCCTTCGTGGACCGTGGCCACGCCCAGCAAGTCGACGCCCGCGGTCCAGGCGGCTCTGGACACCTCCCTGGCGCCATGCCCGTAGGCATCCGCTTTCACCACAAGGAGCATCTTCACTCCGGGACCGACCCACTCCCTTATGGCTTTGATATTCTGCCGCAGACGATCCAGGTCGACCTCGACCCATGCAGGAAACGGCATCGATTCTCCTTCCAATATCGCCCGATATTCGCCCAAAACCCTCCGCACGGCGTTTTGTCTTCTATATCACGTCCGGACGACCCCGGGCAAGCCCCAAGGCCGTCACATGAGTAGTAGTTCCCTCTTTAAGGCACGCAGTCTGCAATGTCAAGGCCACTACCACGTTTTTTTTGCTGCTCCAAACCCCTACAGGACGGGGTTGTGGGGGGGGCAGGCCGGGAACGCAGGAGGGCCGCGCGGCTCCGGCCCGGGTTGTGGTTTCCAAACCGAAATCGTGGTTCTCCGCACACAGGCGCGGGGCCTGCGAAGATTCCGCCAATCCGGTGCTCCATTATTGTCCCCCTCCGCACAGGCGCAAGGAGGGTGAAACCCATGGCTCGTCCGACGGATCACCGCGAAGCGGGCGGAGGGAGCCGGAAGGATCTTTCGCCGGCACCGCGGGGGCCCAAGAAGCACCTTCGGCCGTACCGCCGCGCGGATTGTAGGCGCTTCTCTTCTTTGCTAATATGGCGGCATGAAGAAGAGAGAACCAAACACAGAGGGACCCTCCAATCGCGAATCACACGCCAACCGGCGCCCCTCGGAAGACCCGCCCCGTGAGAACGCCGCCCCGGCCCGTCCTACATTCGAGGATCTCTGCGGACTGTCGGCTTTTCTGCGCTCAGAGAAAGGCTGCCCCTGGGACCGCGCGCAGACGATAGACACGCTAACGCCTTATTTGCTGGAAGAGGCCTGTGAAGCGATCGAAGCGGTCGAGAGTCGCGACATGGACAGGCTGAGGGAGGAGCTGGGGGACCTTATTTTCCTCGTGATCTTCATGGCGGACATCGCGGGCTCCGAAGGCCGCTTCACCGTAGGCGAGGTTCTGGAGGGGATTAGGACCAAGATATACCGGAGGCACCCTCACATTTTCGGCCGGCAAAAAGACCTCAGCGCCGACCAGGTGAAGAGCCAGTGGGAAGAAATCAAGAAGGCGGAGGGCGAGAAGCGTTCGATACTGAAGGACTACCCCGCCTCGTTGCCCGGCCTTATTCAGGCGTACAGGATTCAGGAGAAGGCGGCGGCCGTCGGATTCGACTGGGAGAAGACAGAGCAGGTCGTGGAGAAAGTCGAGGAAGAGCTCGGCGAGGTCAAAGACGCCCTGACGCTCGATCGGCCGGGAGCGGGCGGGGACGCCGCTCGAGACGTCGCTCGGTCCGAGACGGAAGAAACGTCGGCCGACCGGGAGCTCGGGGATCTGCTCTTCGCCGTGGTGAACCTCTGCCGATTCACCGGCGCCGACCCTGAGAGGGCCGTTAGGGGCAGCGTGGACAAGTTCCGCAGAAGATTCAGATATATCGAAGAGGAGCTGGAGAAGCAAGGATCAAGCCCCGCCGAGGCCGACCTCGATGAAATGGATGAGCTGTGGAATGAAGCCAAGGGCCGGGGAATGTGAGATCTCAGGGTTTCGCAAGCGTGAAACCCCAGCCCACCCCCAGGTACGCGCTCCAGCGGGGAACGAGCGACACGACCTTGAACTCGGTCCGAGGGTCATCCCCGGACAGTAGAACCTCGCCCCCGGCCGTTATGCTTGCGCTCTTCCAGGCTCTCAACGCGGCCCTTTGGACTACGTAGATCGGCCGCTCCTTGAGGGCCATTATCTGCCCCGCCCCGATAGGCTCTTCCCAGAGAAGCCCCGTGGAGAGAGTCGCGCGATCGCCCCGAAACTCCAGCTCGGCCTGAAACGTCATTGTTCCACCGCCGAGAACATCAGCCGTGTCCGCCAGCGCGACGGAGTGACGAGGGAGATAGACCCACCCGGATCGACCGGACCCCCTATAAGATATATCGAATGACCCCCGGATCGGTGTCGCTCCGGACCCGCCGAGCAAACCCGCGCCCAGGCTTCCTCCGACTCCCAGGGACCAGGACTCCAGACCCTGGTACCAGATGTCCCCTTCCGGCTCATTGCCGGCCGGCGCGGCCAGAAGCAGCCACGCCTCCGCGTCCACCCGCCCCCGCCAAAGGCCGGAGGACGCACGCGGGCCGAACTCCAAATCGGTCAACGACCTGGCCGTCCCGTCATCACCCCACGGCCCGCTCCCCTTTACTCGCGCCCAGAGGCCCAGGGGTCCTTTGAGGTGCAACCGCGCTCCTCCTTCGAGGACTTCTCGTTGGACGTTCTCAACCGCGGTTCTTAGTCTTTTCTGCTCCCTGGAGTAAGAAAAAGTGAAAGTGAGCCGGTCCGACACCGCGGCCGCTCCGGAGTCGAGGGGATCGGCATAAGCCAACCCCGGAGATAGAGCAGGAGAATAGCCAAAGGGAAATGTGACGGACAAACAGGGAATGGAAAGAGCGAGGACGAGCGAAGCCGGGCTCAGCCGCCGGAGCTTACTCGTCCCGAGGCGCTCCCGCCGGCCGGCGTCCCGAGACGGAGAGGAGATCCGGCGATGGGCTTCTACCGCCCCACAGATTCCCCACCGCCCTGCCTCCTTCACGATCGGGAACCTCCGGCCTTGCGCCTCGCTCGCGGACCTTCTTTCCCGCTCCCGGCTTCCCGGCGCAATACGTAACCTATCATCTTGTACACAAGCTTAGCGGCCAGGAAGTCCGAAGCAGCAAAACCGCTTATTGGCGCGAGCTCGACCGCGTCGAACCCGACGATCTCTCGCTCCGCCGCGACCTCGCGCAATATGTCGGTCACTTCATTCCAGCTGAGCCCACCGGGTTCGGGCGTGCCCGTGGAAGGAACGTAAGCCGGATCGAACACGTCCAGATCGCACGTCACGTAGACGGGACCGCTTCCAAGCTCTTCCAGGATTCTCTCGAGTTGCTCGCCGGATCCCGTCCAGGACGCGGCTTCGTGCAAGACAATTCCCTCACTCTTCGCGTGTTCCGCCTCGCCCACACTAAGGCTCCTGACTCCGATGTGGGAAACGCGACCGACAATCTCCCTAACGCGCCTCATTGCACACGCATGGCTGTAGCGGACCCCTTGGTAGGCATCTCGAAGATCCGCGTGCGCGTCGAGACAGAGCACTGAGAGATCGGGGAAGGCCTTTGCGTACGCCCTCACTGTCCCGCTGGTAATCGTGTGTTCTCCGCCCAGCGAACAGACTATCTTTCCGGCTCCCAGCAGCCCACTGACCGTTTCTTCCGTGATCTCGACCATCCTCTCGGGACCATAGCCTCCCACTTCCAGTTCGCTGAGCGTGTGTATTCCGAGCCTGGCCGGGATGTCGTCCAACTCCTCGTCGTACAGCTCCATGTTATGGGAAGCTTCGATAATGGCCCTCGGCCCCATCCTGGAGCCGCTCCGATAGGAAGCCGTCAGATCATACGGTATGGGGAGAATCGCTACCCTTGCGGTCTCGAGGTCGCTGAGCTCCCTGGGAAGCGCACCGAAGTTTCGAAGCGCGAGATCCGCGTCGTCTTCGGCGCCCATCACGAGTGCTTTCGCCTTGTCGAAATCCATCATAAGCAGCGTCATCCTCGGCCACGGCGCGCCAGGTGAATGCCGGCCTTCCCGGTCGGCTCGCAAAAGGTCTCCGCCCCAGAGAGGCCCGTTCGGCGAGTTGACCGGTGCTTGGTACCCCCTCCGGCACGTCGGACGTAACGGCTACCGCAAGGGCGGTTTCGCGGTATAACCGCCTACCGCTTCTCCGGTCTCTTCTCGTAATCTTCTCTGAGGATCTTCACGTACTCATCCATACGATCGGCCAACCTCTTTGCCTTCCGCCCGGACGCCTTCTTGAGCGCATACGACGCGAATATCGGAACGACGAGCGTGCAATCCGCGTAGCAGACAACCGTTCCGGACAAGGAACCGACGTCTATCTTGCCCCAGGTCACCGCTTCCGACGGAGTGGCGCCGCTCAGGCCCCCCGAGTCCACTCGCGCGTCGGTGAATTGAATAAAAAAGTCGTGCCCGTGCTCGGGAAGGCCCAATACCTCTTGAATGTGAGGTTCGGTCTGAAGCTGGAAGTTCTTCGAAACCCCTCCTCCGAGGATGACGGCCCCGGTTGAGCAACCGCTTTTCTTGGAGGCGTACACTATCGCGGAGGACTCATTCACGTCCAGCATCGTATCTATGACGACCGCGTCGCCCACCAGCCTCAGGGCGGCGAGGTTCATCCCTATTGAGGAGTCCGCGATCGCCGGACAGAAAACGGGAACCCCCTCCTCGGCGGCGGCCGCCAAGACGCTGCGTCGCGAAGCGTCCTTGAAGTCCGACAGCAGCCTCTCGCCGAGCAGCCGGCAGATGTGAGAAGATGAAACCGGCTTCTCGCGCGTCCCGCTCGGAAGGCCGGCGAAGAACTCGCGCAGGAACTCATCCGTCCGGAAAAGAGCATCCTGGTCGAAGACGACGTTGTGAATACGGATGATCCCGCGTTCCTTCAAATCGGCATCATCCCATCCGTCGCTGCCCATCTTCATCTCATATCCGAGCAGCGCGTGCAGGTCGTGATAGAGGTTCGCCCCCGTGGACACCATCCAGTCCACCAGATGGGCCTTGATCAGAGGAATCAGAGCGGATTCGCCGAGGCCCGCGGGCGTCAGGGCCCCTCCCAGGGAGAACCCCACAACGCAATCTTCGCTCTTAACCATCTCGCAGAAAAGATCGCAGGCGTCGCGTAAGTACCTGGCGTTGTGCGCCCAGTATGAGCCCTCGACCATCTCGTCGATCTTGGCATCGCCGCGAACGGCCTTCGGTCTGAGGTCGCGGAGATTCTCCGGATGTGGCTTTCTGCGCGACATCACGTCTCCCCCGAGCGCCTCCGCAGGCGCTTCACAAAAGGCAATGTCTCCCCCGGTTCGCACACGGCTCCGGCGTTCTCTGGAACCTCCGGAGACGGCTTCACCGCCTTCAACAGTTCGACGACGCCGTTTGTTTCACCGCCGCATACCATATCGCACACGGAATCGATCACAAAACCGGCCCCGTCCAAGGCCCCGTTGATGGTCGTGTCGTATAGAAAGTCCCCGAGGATGAAGACCCGCGGGTGTTCTTTCGCCGGCGAGTGGCGGTCTTCCAGCGAGAGGAGCGGAATCCCCCCGGGCATCCTGCTGACGCCCAGATCGTTCTGCCAGCGGTCGATCTCGAACGCGACAACCGACTTCTCATCGACGCCCGACTCCATCGGAAGAGCGCGCAATGCGTTCTCCAGGACTCGATCGTCCCCCTCCCGGGACAGCTCGGTGGCATACTTGCCGGCGATCAGCAGGCTCAGTATGGGAGCTTCATCGGAATCTCCGGGGACGGTCTTGTCGTACACCGTCACGCCCCCCAACCTGTCGCTGACAAAGTAACTCTCGGGAAACGCCTCAGCCCACGTTCGTTCACGAAATAGGATGGTTGCCCTGAGATAATCCGTCGGGTAGCAGTGATGCTCGATATGAGCCTTGATCGCCGAATCCAAGCTCCCCGGCGACCACGATACGTGGGCCAACTGGGTGGGCGGAGGGGTGACCAGCACGAAGTCCGCGACAAAACGCCTGGTAGTCCCGTTTTGTCCAAACACTATCTCATACGACCCGTCCCTCCGCGAGGCGACCTCCCTTACCTCCGAGGAAAGCAGCACTCCGGAGGAGACGCCGCCCGCGAGAGCTTCAATGAGGCGCTCATTGCCGCCGTCTATCGTGAACAGGCCGCGCACGTAGTTCGGATGGTCGATGAGCAGATTGTCGAAACCATAGAGCCCAGTGGTTAGATCCGGCTCCGTGGCCGTGTCACTGTGAGCCTGTATCCGGGTGAACCTCCTTGCCTTTTCGTCTTCGATCATCCCGAGGACTTCGGAGAAGCTCCGGTTAAGCCAGGGATGATGGTTGTCGGGCGGGTGGCCGGCAGCGACAAACTGGGACGGCTTTCTCAGCGAAGTGCCGATCTCCCAGAAGCCCGCGAGCGACTCAACTCCCGTTCTTCCCATTACACGATGGAAATCCTCCTCGCATCGCAGCACTTCGCCCTCAAAACAGAAGTAGGGGGTCGCCGTCATCTCCCTGGTCGTCAACCCAAGCAGGCCTATGACTGCCCTGGGACTGAGACCTCCCGGCACATCGTAGAACTCCGCGGCTCCGGAGTCGTAGATGACGCCGGTGTCGCCCAGCTCACAGGTGGCTATCCTGCCTCCGAGCCTCTCTCCTCGCTCGAACACGACGGTGTCAATATCCGTGCCCAGACACCTCTCCAACATGTAGGCGGCGAACAGGCCGCTGAAGCCGCCGCCTATTATCGCGATCCTGGGATGCATAGCCTCCAGCCTACCGAGTTTCTTTGACTCCTCCCACCGCCGCCGGCGGACGGCTCGCGCAGGGCGTCCGCGCCCAGACCCGTCAGGGGCGGACCATCAGTCCGACAAACGGACCTTCACGGACAATCGTACGAACAAGTCCCTGAGCACGGGACTCCTTCGTCCCGCGGCCCGGAGCACTCCTTTTTGACTGTCACTCCGATCCGGGAACGACGTGCCCAAGGAACTCCGTGCCTACTGCGGAAAGGGTGAAGCGCAGGAATCTCTCCTCCGCCCCGTCCCTATCCAGATCTCCTCTTTTGCCGATCTGAATCGCGACGTCGAAGGATCCGTTCTCATTGGGGAACGGCAGTCCGAAGCCGGCCGTGAAAGCGAACTCGGTCGCCGCTTCCGTGTTGCCGGCTTGGAGATAAGGAAGCTCGCGCCGGAGGTAGCCGGCCCTCAGCGGCAGTTGCCGGTCCCCGTCCCCTCTTCTCCACTCTATCCCGAAGGAGAACCTGTCCGCGTCCGCCATCTCACCTTCGTATCCGGCGAGTCTCCCGGTATCACTCCACCAGGTCCTGAACCACTCCCCGGTCAGAACCGCGTTCTCTCCAAGGTCCAGCTTGGCCCCAAGACCTCCCATTGAGGGATAGGTCACGGTCGACTCAATCCGGCTCAGCGTCTCCTCCCTGGTACTGATAGTAGTCTCTACGTCCATGACGCGGGAGAATTGGAAAGTCCCGCCGACGCCCAGGCCGGACGCGACGTCGAAGTATGCTCCGAACCTGCCCAGAGGCTCGCCCCCGAACGAGGTCTTCACGATGTCGTTGCTCTCCAAGGCCGGCTCTCCAATGAAGCGGACGTTCCTTTCGTCCTCGATGGTCCCCACCAGCACTCTCAGCTCGGCACCCAGCGCGGTCCGCTTTCCGATCTTCCGCGCCAGCGCGACGGACACGAATCCGGGCCCGCCGCTCCCGCTTCGAACGTCGATTATCTGTACGCCGTCCCGGGTCCGCCTTTCCTCAGTGCGGTAGGAGACCCTCTGGAGCATTCCTATCGCGGCGGCGCCCGCCAGCTCTCCGGGAAGCCCGTGGGTGAATCTGAGAAACGGAACGTACGCGAACGAGGCGCTTTCATCGCCCGAATCCAGCTCAATCCTCCTCATCTCCGGAACAAGAGACGCTCCGAAGCTGAAGCGGCCGACGTGCGCCAACAAAGCGGGGTTCTCGAGGGACATGTGCCAGGGGCTTGGGTTCGCCAGCCCGGCGGCGCCCATCGCCGTCCCCCGTGCGTCCACGGCGATGATCGTCTCCCCGAAACCGTTCACGCTGAAAATGCTGTCCGCGGCCGCCGGGGAACTCAGCGCCAAGACAAGTAGAAGGGCGACCGCCGCGTTCCCGGGGGATCTCACTCTGAAGGCCTCTCTCTTCAACATGAAGTCAACTCCAACACGTGAGGGACTGCGTGCCCGAGCCCCTCGCGCGAGTCGGTCTCAACTAGTGATACACGACCGCAAGCCGCGGCACGAATCTAGTACCTCCGCCCCGGCGGAGTCGTGTAGAGAACTCTCAGGAACGGAGCATTCTCAAGAACCGCCGCTTCCGAAGACACAAACGCAGCCTTGTCGTCATGGGAGAAGAGCCCCGTCACCTGCACGCCGAGATCGAAAAAGTCTCCCTGCGCGTAAACATCAACGAGCGCCGTGACATCCACCTCCACACGGCTCTCACCGCCGGCGATCGCCTCGATCTCGATCGGCGCCGTGGATGCCGGCTCGAGTTCCACGTTCACGTTCGTGGAGTCCTCCCTCCACTCTCCCACAACCGGTCTTACTCTGACGTCGAAGACCCCGTCGTTCAGCTCGGGCAGAGACCGATCGACCGTCAGCACAAGCAGGGCCTTGTTGACGCCCGAGTCGAAGGCAAAGCCGGTCAGAGGGAAGCGAAGCAGCGTTTCGTAGCCGTAGACGCCTCCGACGCGCGTAAACGACTGCCCCCCCACCGGGTCCAGGGAAGGCTTGAAAATGTAGAAGTCGGAGGTCGAAATGTGCCTAGTCGTGTCCCCGCCCGACTTTGCCAGCTCGATCCGCGGCCCGAAGACGAAACCCTCGTCCTGGTAGCCCGCGCTCCAGAACCGCCGTTCCACCTCGTCGTTGCCCGACGCGTCGAGATTCTCTCCGAAGAGCCTCAAACCGTGATTGGAAGACGGATCGTCTATCCAGTCCGAAACCCACCCCGAGGGAATCTCCACCTTCAGAACGATCGCGATATCGACGGAGGCCTTGGGATCAGTGGTAGTGAATGCGTTCCTTACCTCCACCTTGGCCTCTCCGTCATCCGGAAAAGGCCAGAAGGGATACTCCGACGGGGCCGGCCTGTTGAGCCGCGATATAGTGAAGTTGTACGGCGGCCTGTCGGCCACGACATAGAGGAGCAGGCTCGCCCCCTCCAGACCTTCCGCCGAGGCGGGCAGGTTCCCGAACTTTATGAAGCTGTGGGACTCGAAACCCTCCGAGCTGAATCTCCCAAACAACAGATAGCTGCCGTCGGCTATCGTCCTCTCGAAATAGGTGTCCTCCGACGCCTCTACCGCGAGCGTGTCGGGACCACCGCCGCGGTCGGACCTGTCGTCGGGCCCCGCTCCGAACGGCCCGCTTCCCCTGTCCGTGCAGCCCGCGACAAGGAGGACCGTGATCCCCAGAACGGCGACTTGCTTAAGTACCCTGATTAGGAGCATTGCTTCCCTCTCTAGACCGGAATCCTCATCGGGCCTGCATCCTCGTCAAGCCGGCATCCCAATCCTCACCAAGCCGGTATCGGCGTCCCCGCCAGGGCGGCATCCCAATCAAACCTGCATCATCACTGGGCCGGCATCCCGGCCAAGCAGGCATCGTCACTCCGACCAAACGGGCATTCGGACCCTCACTGCGCCGGCATCGGCATCCGAATCCTCGTCGGGGCGGCATAACCATCGCCATCAAGCCGGAATCGGCGTCCGTTGGAGATCCTCTTCTCAAAATCCTGGTTCGCCAGACCTCGATTTCCCGATCAGCCTACTTGCGGCAGGCCGCGCTGTCAACCGCCGCGCGCCGCGAGCAGCGGCACGTCCCTCGGAGGGGTTGGCGGCTTTTGAGGGCGAAGGGCCTTCAGGCCCCAGGCGCCGACCGCCGGGTCCCCGGGAAGCGTTCACTGATCGGCGGCCTCAACACGGAGGAAGCCTTGCAAGAGCCCTAAGCCGCGCGTACCATGTGATAGTAGATAGACCTTACTCTGATAGCGTCGGTGGACGAGCCGTCCGCGAGACGGCAGCCGGCGCCGAGAAAGGAGGAAGCCATGCCTACCTACGTTCTTATGACCCGCCTCACGCCGGACATTACCAAGAAGCTCAAAGAGAGGGAGAAGATCGGCAGACGCTGGAAGCAGGCGGTGGAGGAGAAGTGTCCCGAGGTCAAATGGGTGGCTCACTATTCTCTCCTGGGCCCATACGATTTCATGGACATCTATGAGGCCCCCAATGAAGAAGTGGCCGCGAAGGTATCCTGGATCACCCTCTCAATGGGTGCGGTCCAAGCGGAGTCATGGACGGCCCTGCCCTACGGGAGATTCTTGGAGCTCGTGGAAGATCTTTGAAGTGAAGAAGCGGCGGAGAGGGGTCTATTGACGGAGCCAACGGCGCCCTCTCCCTACGAGCACACGAACGCAGCCCTGTTGATGCCCGCGAAGCCAATGCCTGCCGTGGTAGGGGATACACTTGCCCTGCCGTGGGGAAATGCGCAGATACCCCTTAGCTCTTGCCTCGGCGCTCCCGTGCGTATAATCTGTCTTTCTAAGCCATCTTACGACTGAAACGCGCCGGCTGCCGGAGACCTCGGTCCTTCTCCGGAGAAACCGGCCCTCTCATTGGAGTCCCGGGTTCGTGGCAAAAAGCAAACACGACATAATCCTCTATCTGATCCTGGTCGCCATAGTGGCCGGAGGCGTCACCGGCTGGGTCTTCGGCCCGGCGATGACGAAGGTGGCGTGGTTGGGAACGCTATTCCTAAACGCGCTCAAGATGATAATAGTCCCCCTCATCGCCTCATCCATGATAGTCGGGATTTCCGGGCTCGGAGACATCCGCAGAGTCGGAAAGACCGGCATGTGGACTCTCGCCTATTACATGACTACAACCGCCGTGGCCGTCTTGCTGGGCATCATACTCGTGAACATCATCAGACCCGGGATCGGAGTAGGGGGAATGGGGACATATCTCCCGGAAGAGGTGGCAGGCAAAGAGGCGATCGGCGCAACGGATATTCTGCTGAGCCTCATTTCCCCCAACATCATGAAATCAATGTCGGAGATGGACGTCCTCCCCATCATAATCTTCTCACTCATCTTCGGCGGAATACTCACCACACTCGGATCCAAGGGGAAAATTGTCATAGGTTTTTTCGACGGCGTCAACGAAGCCATAATGAAGATGGTGGACTTGATAATGTACATAGCTCCGCTCGGCGTCTTCGCGCTGATCGCCTCGCGCCTGGGCGAGGCGGGCGGAGGCGAGCAGTTTTGGGGCGAGATCGCCAAGATGGGTCGCTACGCGTTCACAGTAATCTTGGGGCTGCTCATTCACAGCTTCATAGTGCTGCCGCTCCTGCTCGCGATCCTTGGAAGAAGGAACCCGTTCCGCTACGCCTTGAACATGGTGAAGGCGCTGGTGACGGCGTTTTCGACCGCGAGCAGCTCGGCGACCCTTCCCGTCACCCTCGACTGCGTGCAGGATGAGAACAAAGTGTCCCGGAGGTCGGCCCTGTTTGTTCTGCCCGTCGGCGCCACCATCAATATGGACGGGACCGCGCTATACGAGTCGGTGGCGGCCATCTTTATCGCCCAAGCCGTGGGCTATCCCCTTACGATGACGCACCAGATCCTGATCTTCCTTACCGCCACGCTGGCGGCGATAGGCGCGGCGGGGATACCTCAGGCGGGGCTTGTGACAATGGTGATCGTGCTCAGGGCGGTGGGGCTGCCCCTTGAAGGGATCGGCCTGATACTGGCGATAGACTGGTTCTTGGACAGGTGCCGGACCACTGTAAACGTATGGGGCGATAGCGTGGGGGCCGCGGTTATCGATAGGCTGAGCCCGGGAGGCCCTGCAACCGAAACGCCGGGGGTCGCCGGCCGGACCGCGGAGTGATACGCAGGCGCAATGGGGCGGGCACGCCGGGGCGGGATGATAAACTGTAGCGCGGGCCTTCAGACGCACCAGCGCCGCGATATGAAGATGTGTTTTTTGGCTCTCGAGCTTCAGGGTCTCGTTCGGCGGACGGGATCAGGGGAGATTCGGGGCCGACAATCGGACTTTAGACCCGGGGCTTAAAGAGGATCACACTATGATACTTCCGGATTTCGAGCTTCATCGACCTGAGACGTTGAATGAGGCTTGCGGTTTGCTGCATCGGCTCGGACCGAAGGCGAGGGTCATGGCGGGGGGAACGGACCTCTTGGTCGACCTCAAACGAGGGGTCGCCGGTACCGAGCACCTCGTCTCCCTCAGGCGCATCCCCGAACTCAGGGCGATCGTGAAGGACCCCGACGGGACGCTCAGACTGGGCCCGATGGTAACGCCGAACGAGGCCGGGGCCTCCGCCATCGTGCGATCGTCGCACACCGCCTTTGCCGAGGCGACTCTGACGATGGCCGCGCACCAGATACGCAACCGGGCCACGATCGGGGGCAATCTCGTAAGCGCCGTGCCTTCTGCCGATCTGCCGCCGTCCTTGATCGCCATGGGAGCCCGCGTGCTGCTCGCGGACGAAAAGGGCGGCCGTGAGGTCCCCCTTGAGCAGTTCTTCACGGGCCCGAGAGAAACGGTCCTTCGCCGAGGAGAAATACTGGCTCAGATCATATTGCCTCCTCCCAAGCCGGGCACGGGTGTCTTCTACGTGAAGCACAGCCTGCGCGACGCGAGCGCTCTCGCGGTGGTGGGGGTCGCGGCGTCGCTCACAATGCAGGGCAAGACCTGCGGCGAAGCGCGCGTAGTGCTCGGCGCCGTTGCTCCGATGCCGCTTCTGGCCCGCCGGGCGTCGGCGGCGCTCCTCGGGAAGAAACCGGACGATGAGACTGTCGCTGAGGCGGCGGCTCTTGCGGCGGAAGAGGCAACTCCGATAAGCGATCTGAGAGGAAGCGCCGAGTACCGAAGGGCGCTCACCGGGGTGCTGGCCGAGCGGGCCATCCGAAGGGCCGCGGAGAGGGCTTCGTCCGCACACTGACGGCCCGATCCGGTGACGGCGCAACCAAGACGGACGTTTGACGGAGCCGCTTGAAGCGCGCAATCGAAATGGATTGGCGAAGTTGAGGACCCAATTGACACCGGGAAAGGGACTATGGAAAAGGTCGTAAGCTTTACCGTAAACGGCGAACGAAAAGTACTGGCGCTAAAGCCCAACGTCACTCTCCAAACGGCGTTGCGAAACCACTTGGGTTTGACCGGCACGAAGAAGGGCTGCGAGCTCGGCGTGTGCGGCGCGTGCACCGTGATCATGGACGGGGTGCCCGTGAACTCATGCCAGGTTCTCGCGGCGGACGCGGAGGGGGCGGACATCCTCACGATCGAGGGGCTGGCGACGGGCGAAGGGCTTCATCCATTGCAGGAGGCTTTCGTGCGGGCGGGGGCGATCCAGTGCGGCTATTGCACCCCCGGGGCCATCATGAGCGCGAAGGCCCTTCTGGACAGGAACCCGGACCCCACCGAAGAGGAGATTCGGGTCGCTCTCGCCGGAAACCTCTGTAGGTGCACCGGCTATACTCGAATACTCGACGCCGTTCGCCGGTGGAAGGAGCTGTCGGAGGCCGACGGGAGACCTCTCGGTGCGGGCCCGCCGCCGGCTTCGGGCTCCAAAGAGCCGAAGGGAACCGACTCCGAGGGACCGACCGCCGCGGAAGGACCGCACGCTTCGGACGCGGACCGGACTCGGCCCACCGATGCACGCGGCCCCCGGACCGCGCATGCCGACGGACCCTTCGCGGTCGTTGGAACGCATGTGCGCCGGGTGGACGCGCCGGACAAAGCCACGGGTCGCGCGAAATATGCGGGTGACTTGAGGCTACCCGGAATGCTCTGGGGGAAGATTCTGGTTAGCCCCCACCCCCACGCGAAGATCATCTCCATTGACGTCGGGGAAGCCGAGAAGCTCCCGGGGGTGAAGGCCGTCATCACGGCGAAGGACGTGCCAGACATAAGATACGGCGTGAGCCCCGCGCGATACGACGATAATATCCTGGCCATAGAAAAAGTGAGATTCATAGGAGACGAGGTGGCGGCCGTCGCGGCGGTCGACGAGGAGACGGCGGCGCGGGCGCTCGGTATGATCAAGGTCGAGTACGAAGAGCTGCCGGCGGTGTTCGATCCTTTCGAGGCGATGAAGGACGGAGCGCCGCGCCTCCATGAGAAATACAAGAAGAACGTCAACACTGAGGTCCATCACGACTTCGGAGACGTCGAGGCCGCGTTCAAAGACGCACACTACGTGCGCGAGGACACTTTCGTCGGCAACAGGACAATGCAGCTGCCTCTGGAGCCCCACGCGGCCATGGCCCGGTGGGAGCGCGAAGACAAGCTGACGATCCGGAGCGCGACACAGGTCCCCCACTACCTGCAGTATCAGCTTCACCGTGTCCTGGGCATGCCGATGGGCAAGATCAGGGTGATCAAGCCTCACGTCGGCGGAGGCTTCGGAGGCAAAGCCGAGGCTACTTCGCTCGAGTTCTGCGCCTCCTTGCTTTCGAAGCGCACCGGCAGGCCGGTCATGATGGTGTACGATAGGCCCGAGTATTTCCGTCACGGAAGAGGCAGACATAAGCAGTACATCAAGCTCAAGACCGGGGTGGACAAGGACGGAATGCTGCTCGGAGTCCACGCCGAGATCGTCTTGGACGGAGGCGCCTATACGGGCTTCGGAATCATCGCCACCTACTACTCGGGCGCCCTGCTGGGCACGCCGTACAGGCTTCCCAACTACAAGTTCGACGGCTTCCGAGCCTACACCAACCTGCCCCCGTGCGGCGCGATGAGAGGCCACGGGTGCATGCAGCCCAGGTTCGCCCTGGAAAGCCAGCTCGACATGATCGCCGATCACCTCGGGATCGATCCGATTGAGATACGGCGCAGGAACGCCCTGACCTCCGGCGAGAAGACCGTCAACAAGTTCCAGATCACGAGCTGCTACTTCAAGGAATGCCTGGACAAGCTCGAGGAAGAATCCGGGTGGACCTCCAAGAGAGGGAGCCTTCCCTACGGCAGGGGGATAGGAATCGGCGCGGGGAGCTTCGTATCCGGGGCGGGATACCCCATCTACAGGAGCAAGTTCCCCCATTCGAACGCGGTGATAAGGTTGAGCGAAGACGGGGCGTCCGCCGGCCTCTATATGGGAATGCCGGAGATAGGCCAGGGCTCGGACACGACGCTCGCGCAGATAGCGGCCGAGGAGATGGGCGTTTTTCTGGAGGACATCAACGTAATACCCCTGGACACCAACGTCACCCCCACCGATCTGGGGGCCTACTCGAGCCGGGTGACGCTCATGGGGGGAAACGCCGTCAAGATGGCGGCGGAGGAGGTCAAAGCGCAGGTCCTGGAGGCGGCCGCGGAGATGCTCGATTGCCGGCCCGGCGATCTCATCGCGAGAGCGAGGAAGATATATCACAGGGACTCCCCCGAGAAGTCGATCTCCTTCCAAGAGGCGGCCGCCGCGGCATTCTCAGCCAAGGGCCCCATAGTGGGAAGAGGGCACTACAGCCCCCCGGAGCAACTCGCCGGAGATCACAAGGGGGCGACCGTCGGCACCTCCCCCGCCTATAGCTTCTGCGCTCAGGCGTTCGAAGTATCGGTGGACGTTGAAACGGGCAAGGTGAAGGTGTTGAACGTCACGGACGTTCACGACAGCGGCACGGTCATAAACCCCACCGGCTTTCACGGCCAAGTGGAAGGCTCGGCGGTCATGGGCGTCGGTGAGACGCTGTACGAACAGGTCCTTTTTGAAGGCGGCTCCCAGATAAACGACTCCCTCCACGAATACCTCATACCTACCGTTATGGAGACACCGGAGATAAGATCGCTGTTCGTCGAAGGTTGGGAGGACGCGGGGCCTTTCGGCGCCAAGGAAGTAGGCGAGGGGGCGCTCCTACCCTCCCCCGGCGCCATCGCCAACGCCATCTACGACGCGGTCGGCGTGAGGATAACGAGCCTTCCCATCACAGCGGAGAAAGTGCTGAAAGCCATAAAAGAGAAGGAAGCAGAGAAGAGGGGCTAGGCAAAAGTCCCGCGCCGCGTTGAAATCCGCCTCCGAACGGCGGCAGGCGCACGGCGGAGCGTTGAGTGGGCGTTCCAAACAGCGGCCGGCACGCGGGTAGCGCGGAGGCGGTTGGGGCGCGTGAGGCCCCGCCTGAACAAGACCGAACATACGGCGGCAGGCACGCGGGTAGCGCGGAGGCGAAAGATATCATCAGGCGCCGCTAAGGCGCTCCCCGACGGTCCCGCCTAATCGCTTTCCCCGCTTGTGAGATTCGCGCTTTGCCGACGGGTGCTTGGAGAGCTTCAGGGGAGTCGTGAGACATAATGCATACCACGAGACAAACCGACGCCGAATCGATCTGGGAGGCGGGCAAAAGCGCCGTCGACCCGGGGCGCTTGATCCGCGCCGCCTTGTCGGTCGAAGGGGATACGCTTTCCATAGGACCCAACGCATTCGATCTGAAAACGATCGGCCGGATCGCGGTCGTAGGCGCCGGCAAAGCGGGCAGGGCGATGGCCGAGGCGGTCGAGGACGTCCTGGGCCCGGATCTCCTGGAAGCCAAGAACGTCACCGGATCGGTCAATGTCTTGGAGGAAGACGCGGGTGTGCTCTCCGCGATTACTCTCCACGGAAGTCGCCCGAGGGCCATGCCGATTCCCACGAAGGAGGGTCAAGCCGGCACGGAGAAGATGCTGGAGATCCTGAAGTCGCTGAACGAATCCGACCTCGCGATCTGCCTGCTGAGCGGAGGCGGCTCGGCGATGATGCCGGCCCCGGTACCCGCCGTGAGCCTAGCCGCGAAACAAGAAGTTACGAAACTGCTGAGCGAGGCCGGCGCGACAATAACCGAGCTCAACACGGTGCGAAAGCACCTTTCGCAGGTGAAAGGCGGACGCTTGGCGGAGCAGTGCTCCGCCGGCAAGCTGGTAAGTCTCATTATCAGCGACGTCGTCGGTGATCGGCTGGACACCATCGCATCAGGGCCGACCGCCGCGGATGATACTACGTTCGAAGAGGCGTTGCGCATTCTGGAAAACCCCGCCATCCGCGACAGGGTGCCCAAGGAGATACTCGATTACATAGGTCGCGGAACCCGCGGCGACGTCAAAGACACTCCGAGGTCATTGCCGGGGTCGATCGTCAACTTGGTGATAGGCAGCAACGCGATTGCCCTGACCGCGTCCGAAGCGCGGGCGCGCGAGCTCGGATACGAGGTCTTGAACCTGGGTAGCCGTATCGAAGGCGAATCCGGGGAAGTCGCCGTAGTTCTGGCGGCGCTGGCGCTCAGCATCAAGCACGAAGGCAGGCCGGTCCGGCCGCCGGTCTGCGTCCTTGCGGGCGGGGAGACCACGGTGTCGAACGTGGCCCCCGGCGGCAAGGGGGGCCGAAACCAAGAGCTGGTGCTCGCGGCACTCGACCATCTGTCCGAGTGGGAAATGGACGGGATACTCATATGGTCGGCGGGCACCGACGGCGAAGACGGCCCGACGGACGCCGCCGGAGCCTTCGCCGACGGCGAGGTCTTGGATGCCGCTCGGACGCGGGGCCTCGCACCCCGACGGTTCTTGGAAGAAAGCCGCTCGTACGATTTTTTCAAAGAGGCCGGAGGTCACGTCATCACCGGCGCGACCGGCACCAACGTCATGGACGTCTGTGTGATCCTGGTCGCCTGAGCGACCGTCCTTGAGCCATCCATCGCATGGCGAACGCCCCCGCCTATTCCTCCATCATGAGAATCCGCCGGTCAACGAACCTTTCCGATTCGCGGCAGCCACTTCCCCGTTCGCCGCTTGTATTACCTATACTCCTCGCCGAACTTCGCTTCCATCAGCTTCTCTTCATAGCCTGCGATGTAGTCGTGGAACACGAAAACGCCTACAAACACCGCAAGCGATAGGAGCGACGCAGTAGAAACCGTCAATCCGAAGTATGTCAATATGCTCGCCAGATACAGGGGGTGCCGCACGTATCCGAAGGCCCCGGTATCGACAACGCCGGCGGGCCTCCGCTCATGGCCGACTACGACGTGGCCCGACCTCAAAAGGTAAACGGCGGCGATGAGGGTGAGACCCAACACGGCCAGGCGGAGATACAACGGCACGTAGTCAGACAAGAAAGTCGATAGTCGCAGAAAGAAGGAATCCGCCGCCCAAACGACCAAGAACACTACAAGCAGTATCAACTGTCCCGCGTCACCGAACGGATGCTCGCCTTTCTTTTCTTTCATCTCCGCCTCGCCCACATCTTGTCGCTTACAATCGCACATACCACCAGGAGCGCGAAGAGAACCGTCGCGGCGTCGGTCCTCGGCAACATCTCTCCCGATGCATCCATGGCCGGGTGAAACAGGGCCGGAGCAAGCACGCTTTCCTTCGTGCTGTTGAACACCCACGGCTCATGAATCGCTCGGCGCGGCCGGCGGGACCCGATACCGGAAACCATGCGGTCCTCGACACAGCGACCGCCATTTCAAGAAAACACCCGACGCAACAGTCGGAACGGCTTCCATCTATCTCCCTACCCCATCAGCAGAAGACTCAGGGCCATCACCGCCATTCCCGCGACGAGACCGTAAAGGCTGTCGTGGCCTTTGCCATAGGCCCTACTCGTCGGCAGCAGCTCATCCAGACTTATGTAGACCATGATGCCTGCGACGCCCCCGAAGAGAACCCCCATCACCTGAGGGGGGATCATTCCGGCCTCGCCTCCCACGAATAGGCGAAGCAGCACGTATGCGGCAACGGCGCCGACGGGCTCGGCGAGACCGCTCAGGAAGGAATACACGAAAGCCTTCTTGCGATCCCCCGTGGCATAGAAAATCGGAACGGAGACGCTTATTCCCTCGGGGATGTTGTGCAAGGCAACGGCCACGGCGATCGCGAGACCGATGCTCGGATCATATAGCGCGGCCAGAAAAGTCGCCAGGCCTTCGGGAAAGTTGTGGATGGCGATAGCCAGCGCGGTGAACAGCCCCATTCGCATCAGGCTCTTGTGTCGGATGGCGTGGTCGCGGACTCCGAGGGCCGACTCGTCCTCGACCCCTCCGGCGGCGGCCCGGGAATCCGGTGCCGGAGCCGAGGGATCTCGAAGAGGCGCCGTCTCGGCTTCGGAGGGCGTTTCGTGTGGGTTCTCCGCAGTCGGGATAAAATTGTCGATCAAGCCGATCAGAAGGATGCCCGCGAAAAACGCGGCCGCGTTCACCCAATGGCCCCAGTACTCGCCGTACCTCTCCGTCAGCGAATCCAAGCCCTTGATGAAGATCTCAACAAAAGAGACGTAGAGCATGACTCCGGCGGAGAACCCCGTCGCGACCGAAAGGAAGCGATAGTTCGTTCTCTTCGCCGTGAAAGCGATCACGCTGCCTATGCCCGTCGCCATTCCGGCGAACACCGTCAGTCCCAGCGCAATCCAGACTTGGCTCATTAGATTGCCCCATGGTTGTGAGCTTCACCCAGCGCGGCTTCAATGTAGCCGGGGTACCATACAGTCACGCGCTTGTCAAGAAGCTGGGTTTTGCGGTCGTAAAGGAGGGCGCTATCAACTGAACCTGAAGATCCGCGAGGCAACGGCTATTGAGACTACTCCGTAGAGAAGGAGCATTAGAGCGTGGGGCGCCAACGCCGACACGGTCTGGCCGACCGTCATGGCCTTGAGCATCCCGTCCATGGCCCAGCCGGTCGGGAAGATGAAAGCCGTCCACCTTATCGCGGACGGGACGATCTCAATCGGCCACCAGGCGCCTCCCAGCGCGGCCATGACCAGCGCCGAGAACACGCCTATCCCGACGGCTTGGTCCGGGCTTCTCCCCAGGGACCCCATAAGCAGGCCCAAACCGGCCGCCGCCACGGCATAGGCGAGGAGCACCATCAGCAAGGCGGGCAGGTTGTTCCCCCAGTCGATCCTGAAAAGAAACGCCCCCACAACGAGGAAGTAGACGATCTCTATCAGGGAGATCATCAACCTGCTGAAGGCCTTTCCCGCAAGGAGCTGCGCTCCCGTCAAAGGAGAAGACGCAAGCCGTCTCAGCAGGCCTTGATCACGCTCGACAACGAGGCTTATAGCTCCGCTTGTGAACGCGACGAGCAGAACGAACATGATTAGGTTGCCGGGCACGGCTCGCGCGAAACCGGCGGGGATTTCCTTCTTCACGCCTGAGACCGAAACGTCCAGTTTGAGCGGGCTCTCCTTCCCCACTGCGGCCATAAGTCCGCGCTCATTGAGAGAATCTCCGGACGCGGCCACCGCGGTTGCCCCGAGGAGCCTCCACACCGCGCGCTGGACCTTAACCCGGTCGGATTGCGCGCTTAAGGCCCTCAGATCATGCCTCAGTACGACGGTTGACTCCTCCTTGTTCAAAATGCTCTCGGTGAAGTTTGCCGGCACGTGAAGCTGTCTTCTGTAACGCTGCAGCTCAACCTCGTCGCTTACATCAACGACGTTATATCCCATCGAGTCCAATTCGGCTTTGAAGGCGAGGGACGCGAATCCTTCGTCGGTGGTCGTATACGCTATAGTGGGCTTGGACGGCCCGCCTCCGCGGTCTTGGAAGATGAAGCCGAAGAAGGCGCAGAAGCCGAGCGGCATGAGGAACATCCAGACCTGCGCCTCCCGCTCCTTCAGCATGAACATGAGGTCATTGATCGCTATCTTCCAAACTAAGCTCATACTCTCACCTGTTCGCGAACCTCGGGAAAAGCCCACGCGCCGCGATCAAACCGAAAGCGACCGAGACCGCCGCATACGCACCCGCCGTGGCAATGACCTTGCCCAGCGGCAGGCTTCCCTGAAGGAGCTCTTTGTAGATAAGCAAGACGTGACCAATCGGCGTAAACGACGCCATCTTGACCATGGATGCCGGCATCATCTCCAGCGGAACCGTAGTTCCACTCGTCAGCATCAGCGCCATCAGCAGAATATCCGTTATCACGTTTGAAGTGCGCTCGTTCCGGGAGAGAGCGAGCACCAGCACCGAGAATACGGAGAGCAGAAAGGCCGAGACCGCGAGCCCGAGCAGAACAACGGCCCAAACGTGATGCCAAGTAAGATCGAAGAGCAACGGCCCCGCGATCAACATGACCGCAAGGACAATGGCCGCCAACGCCAGCGCCCCCAACAATTTGCCCGTGAAGAAGCTGAAAAGGGAAACGGGCGTCATTATGCACCGGCTCAAAGCGCCGTGCCTCTTCTCGCGCCAGACGTCCTGAGAGAGACCGACGCTTATGAAAAGAACCGCCATCAGCATGAGGCCGGGATAGTATGCCGCAGCGAAGTTGAACTCTTCCCTCTCCTCCTTCTCGATCGCTTCGACCTCGAGCGACACCATCGGGGGGAAGACATACTCTTGGACCTTCCGGAAGGTATGACCTATCGCGAGGCTTGTGGCGTCGAGCTGCGCCTGGGTCGGCTCGCCGCCCATCTCGGCGATGCCCGTCAAGGACCGAATCGGCGAATCGAAAAGCGAGCGTCCGATAAAGCCCATCTCGAGCAGAGTCTCGACCACGCCCTGGGCGATGGACGGGAGAATGCTCTGCATAGGGCTCTTTACAAGCCTAAGCGTCGTTTCGGTCCCGTTGAGGTAGGCGTCCCCGAAGCCCTCGGGAATGACTAGAAGCGCGGAGGCATCCCCTTCCATAATCATGTCGATACCCGCGGCCTCCTCGACGCTCTCGGGTTCGATGAGATTCTCGAGCCGGCTGTTGCCGAGAGAGCTGGCCAACAGGTTGGAAACAAAGCTGTCGTCGTTGTCGACAACCAGCAGAGAGGCTTTGGGCATTCCCCCTCTTCCGATACCTCCGAAGATGAGAGCGAATATCCCGGCCAAGCTCAAAGGGATCAGAATCCAAATGAACAGCGCGAAGGGGTCCCTGCGCCTTCTCAGCACTTCTTTATGCGCAACACGAAGGATGTCGCTCAATCCCTTAGCGCCCTCCCCGTGAGCTTGATGAAGAGAGTCTCCAGGCCCGGCTCTTTCAAAGCGACCTCCCGTATTCTGGAACCGGCTCCCTCGAAATGCTTTATCACTCCCGGCAGTTTCTCCGCCCCCCGCGGCGCGGCCAGTATTACCCGGTCTTCCCCGGCGCTCACGACCTCACAATCACGGATGGGCTCGGCGCCCGCCGCCGGGATGTCATCCCCCATCTCTCCCTGAAGGACCAGCAGGTCCTTTTCGCCCAGCATGGCCTTGAGCTCGTCGACGGTTCCCTCGGCGATGATCTTGCCTCCATCCATGATGCCGACCCTGTCGCAAAGATCTTCGGCTTCTTCCATGATGTGTGTGGTGTGAAGTACGGCCGCGCCGCGCCTTGCTTCCTCTTTTACCACGTCCAGCAGCCTGAGCCGAGTCTGCAGGTCTATTCCGACCGTCGGTTCGTCGAGAAGCAATACCTTCGGGCCGTGAACGAGACCACAGGCCAGATTGAGCCTGCGTTTCATGCCTCCCGAGAACTTCTTCACGGGCTCCTTCGCGCGAGCGGCCAAGCCGACGGCATCCAGCATCTCCTCGATTCTCCTAGACAGCTCGGCGCCGCCCCGCCCGTAGAATCCTCCCCAGAACTTCAGGTTTTCCCTGGCGGAGAGCTCCGGATAGAGCGCCAACTCCTGCGGAACGACCCCCAGTGCGGCCTTGGCCTTCTTCGGCTCCCGAGAGAGGTCGTGGCCCGCGATTTCGACCGATCCGGAGGTCTGCTTGAGCAGTCCGGAGACGATATTGATGGTCGTGGTCTTGCCGGCTCCGTTCGGCCCCAGCAGACCATAGATCTCCCCGGACCCGACCTCGAAGGAGATGTCGTCCACGGCGACGACCGAGTCGTAGGTCTTCCTTAGATGCGTTATCTTTATCATCGAAACCCCCAGCCTCGCTGAATCGGACGTCCCCGCGGGCGCAAGCCACAGGCTCTAATGAATGGGACGAGTATGTGACTCTCGGCGCTTAACGGCCGCGCTCTCTCCACGCCCTCCTCGCCAATGAAACGAAGCCTACCCATCCCATGGCCAACCCCAGGGCGAAGAGCGGCCATTTGAAGTCTCCGTGGGCGCCCGTCTCGATCACTTCGGCGAAATCGAAAGTGAAGCTTACCACGATCACGACGGCGCCCGCCACCGCAAGGATCCACTCCCAAGCGCGCCCTCGGAAAGTCACACCCCTGTCCTCCATGTAGATGACCGTCAATGCGCCCGCGATCAGACAGACGGATACGATACAGGGGGCGAGAACGGGTCCCACCCAGGGGACCGGTATCAAAAACAGGATGTCCCAAGTCAAGAGCGAGGCAGGCCAGTCTATGGCCACTTTGAGCCATATGTAATAAGTGATATCCCACACCCCGAAGAGCAGGGAAAAGGCGGCCAGACGGCCATAGGCGGTGCGGGCGACCAAGAAGGCAGGGACCGCCATCATTACGATGGTCGAGAACTCGCGGCCTATCTCAACGAAGGCGATCTTATCTCTGATGATTGTTATGGGGAAGTGAAAACCATGAGGGTAGTATAGCTCCCGCAGATAGACGACCACGGCGGCTTCGAGAAAGCCCATGGCAACGGCGAATATGAAAAGAGGAAGGACCTTCTTCATTCCGCGCCTCACGGTCGGTAGCCCGACTCCTTGGCATCGACCACCCCGGCGTGCGTGCGGTAGGCGTAGACCTCATAGATCAGGACCAGGGGCATTCCGATCAACACGATGACGAGCATTGCCGTCAGGGTCTTGCTTGATGAGACGGTGTTGGCGATCGACAGCCCCCTTTGAGGATCGCCCAACACGGGCGCGAACATCGGAAAGAGAGCGAGCGCGGCCGAAAAAAGGAAGGCGGCGATTGAGAGAGCCGAGGAGAGAAAAGCCCTCATGTACCGGCGCCTTCTCAAGTAAACCCTGACCGCGACGAGTCCCCCGAAAGTCAAAACGGGGGCCAGGAGAAACGCGGGGTAGTCCCTGTAGTTGCCCATCAGATGGGGCATGCGCGCGACGCTCCACGCGCACGCGGCCGCCGCAAGCACAAGATACGCCGCCCAGGACCTCATGGCCCATCCTTCGGCGCGTTTCCGCAACGCGCCTCGGGTCTTCAAAGTCAGATAGATCGCCCCATGCACGGCCGTCATGGCAAGGGCCGTGAACCCGACAAGGAGCGCATAGGGATTCAGAAGGTCCAAGGTCCCGGCTGCGAGACCGCCGAACGAATCAAAGGGCAGGCCGCGGAGCAGATTCCCCAGAGCGACGCCGAGAAGAACCACGGGAACAACGCTGCTTACCGAGAACACGGCGTCCCAGGCCTCTCTGCCCTTCGCGTCGGAGAAACCTCGAAACTCAATTGCGGCCGCCCGCAGAACCAGTGCGAAGACAATGAGCATCGCCGCGGGATAAAGGCCGCTCAGGAGACCCCCGTACACCACCGGGAAGGCCGCATAGAGGGCGACGGCTCCCCCGATCAGCCAAACCTCGTTGCCGTCCCACACCGGGCCTATCGCCCTCGCGAGGACCCCCCTGTCTTCGTCCTTTCGCGTGAGAAGCCCCCAGAATCCGACACCCAAGTCGAAGCCGTCGAGCACCGCGTAGACGACGAACAGCAAAACGACTAAGAAATACCATGTGACTTCGAGTGCGCTCACTTCACCGGCACCTCAAGTTCATCCTTCTTGTTTGCCCCAACGCCGAGATTTCCCGAATCATCGGTCGGCGGCGTCGAACGCTCGCCAACCAGCCACCGCGGATTCCGCACGGGCGCGGCAAGCCGCCTATCCCGCTCTCACCTCACCGGCTCCGGCCCCTGCCTCATCCGCCGCCGGATCGCGACAATCCAGAGAACAAAGAGCAGCGCGTAGATAACACCGAACATCAGCGTCGATATGAAGACGTGGCTCGCGGGAACGCCTGCGGACACGGCTTCACTGGTCCGGATCACATTGTAGACTATCCAAGGTTGGCGGCCGAACTCGGCCGCGGCCCAACCAAGCTCGTTCGCGACTATGGGTAGTGGTATGGAAAAGACGGCCAGCGTCAGAAAAAACCGGCTCCGATAGAGCCTCCGTTTCCACAACAGAAAGACGCCGAGGAGCGTAAAGAGTATGAAGTACATGCCCAAAGCGACCATAAGATGGAACGTGCCGAAGGACGTGATCAGAGGAGGCCAGTCCTCCCTGGGAAAGTCGTTCAGGCCCTTGACCTCCGCGTCCATTGAACCGAAGGCGCCCAGGCTCAGCAAGCCCGGCACGCCGACGGCCATATCGAGACGCCCCTCCTCCTCATTCGGTATCCCGAAGAGACAAAGCGGCGCCCGGGTCCGGGTTTCGAAGAGACCCTCGAAAGCGGCCAGCTTCGCGGGCTGGGTCTCCGCGACTTGCACCGCGTGCCAGTGTCCGATCGGAAGCTGCGCCGCGGCTGCAACGAAGCTCAAGATCAGCGCCGGCCTAAGCGATCTCTTCGCGAACTCAACGTGCCTTGAACGCTTGAGGAACCAGGCCGCCATTCCCATTACGAACATGGCGCCCGCGAGTATCACCCCCGCGGTCACGTGGACGTAGCGCTGCATCGTGGATGGGTTGAACACCGCCTTCCAAAAATCCACGAGCTCAAAACCACCGGTTGTCAGCCTATAGCCGGCCGGGGTCTGCATCCATGAGTTCGCGGCGACAATCCAGAATATGGAGGAGGTCGCGCCGACGGCGACCATGAGGGAGCAAAACCATAGGGCCTTGACCGATAGGCGGTCCCAACCGAAGACCAAGAGCCCCAGGAATATCGCCTCCATGAAAAAGCCGAAAACGCCTTCCGCCACGAGAGGCACTCCGAAGACCTCGCCGGCTACCATGGAGAATCCCGACCAATTCGTGCCGAATTGGAAAGACATCGCGACTCCCGTCGCGACGCCCAGTATGAACGTCAGAGCGAAGATGTTCAGCCAGAAGCGGGCCATGCTACGATATACCGGGTCGCCCGCGCGTGCGTACTTGCCCAACATCCAAACGATGAGCCACGACATCCCGACCGTGATCGCGGGAAAGATATAGTGGAAAGAGACGGTGAACCCGAATTGGATCCTAGACAGTGTAACAACGTCCACCGTTGCGTTCTACCTCCGCTGAAATGAGTCCGAGCACGGGAGTACCCTGCCGGCCCGCCGCCGGGATGGTCCCCTCTTCGGACTAGCCGGCCTCCAGATCGAACTCCTCCATGTCGAACCAGACCCCCAGCCCGGTCACGGAGTTTATCTCCGCCTCCACGATGGCCTGGTGCCCCTTTTCAATTTCCAGGAACCGCGAGAACAACTCCTTCTCCTTGCCGGGAATCTCATTCACCAGCTTCTCGTAGTAGGCGCTCGTCCTCTGCTCGATCTCCAGTGCCCTGTTGAGCATCTCGAGCTCGGTCGCCGAAGCGTCCCGCGATACTCCCGTATCCAGATCCCCGGCGGCCTTCTCTATCGCCTGCTTCGACGGTATGGCAGTGACGAGCCCCCCCAGGGTTATCTTCCCGTCTTTCTGCCACTCGTCCAGCCTGCTCTTCAGATACGCGACGTGTCCTTCCTCTTCCTTCGCCAGGACCTTGAAGACGCGCTTTCCGACGGGGTCCTCGATCTTGTCGCATGCGTCTTGGTAGACGGCGGTCACTTTGTTTTCATACTCGATCGCGGTCTTCAGTGCTTCTTCCACGTTCATTGAACTCGCCCCCTCGGTACTACCCGGACGCACCCGCCGGCGACCGCCGGACGCGCGCTTCCCGGGCTCCGTGTTTCTCTACTAGGTGTCGCTCGACTGAGCCGGAGGCGTGAACGTCCGCGTCGCCAGCTCTCGGTCGACCATGAACATCCCCCCGCCGGTCTCACCAGCCAGCTTGATCTTGTCCCTAACCTCACCTACGGAGGCTTCCTCCTCCACCTGCTCGGCAACAAACCACTGGAGGAAGTTGTTCGTCGCGTGGTCCTTCTCCTCCACCGCGAGGTTCACAAGCTCGTTTATGAGAGCGGTCACCTTCTGCTCATGCGCGACCGTATCCTGAAAAACGGCCAGGGGAGAGGGCCAATCGGTCGGAGGCGCCTCAATCTGCGCAAGAACGACCCTACCCTCGCGCTCATTGATGTAATCATAGAACTTCTCAGCGTGAGTCATCTCTTCCCGGTACTGTATCCTCATCCAGTTCGCGAATCCCTTCAAGCCCTTTGACTCGAAGTAAGCCGACATGGACAGATAGAGATACGCGGAATACATCTCGGCGTTCAGTTGTCCGTTAAGCGCCTTCTGCATCGTTTCACTTATCATCTCTTCTTCCTCCTTGCTCCACGCTTCTTCCCGGAAGGCCCCGTAGTCCGAGACCCTCGCTTCGATACCAGTTTCGTTTTCCCCTCCCGCGCGCCGGTCGCCCGGGTCTTACGCCCGGCAGCCGCCTTCCTCTTGTCGGAGACAACCTCGGCCATGCGCCTCGGGTCCAGCAATTCCCGCAACGTCCCCTCCGGCAGCACCTTCTTCTTCAACGCGAGGTCGCGGATAAGGACGTCTTCGTCGAGCGCCTGCTTGGCCAGCTCGGCCGCTGCCGCATAGCCGATGCGGGGACTCAGCGCCGTTGCCAGCGCGGGGCTCTTCTCTGCGTAGCTCTCGCAAACGCTCTTATTCGCCTCGATACCTTTGACGCAGCGATCAGTGAACGCCCGCATGCCTCCGGCCAGGATCTCGATCTCCTGGAGCAGGTTGTAGGCGATCACCGGCATCATCACGTTCAGCTCGAGTTGCCCGGCCTGCGCGGCCGACAGGATCGCGGCGTCGCAACCCAGGGCGTGAAAGCAGACCATGTTCAGCATTTCCGCCAGGACCGGGTTCACCTTGCCGGGCATAATCGAAGAGCCCGGCTGAACGGCCGGCAGGTTGATCTCGCCGAGTCCGGTTCGCGGGCCCGAGCTCAAGAGTCTCAAGTCATCGCTTATCTTGCGGAGGCTCGTGACAAGAACCCTGAGCGCGCCCGCGACCTCGAGGACTGCGTCGAAGCCCTGCATGGCCTCGAACGGGTCCGCAGCGGCCCTGAACCGAAACCCCGTTGCTTCATTTATGTGGACGATCACTCGCCCCTTGTACTCGGGATCCGTGTTGAGCCCGGTGCCGACGGCCGTGCCCCCGATACAGAGCTCCAGGAGAGCGTCATAAGAGGCTTCCACACGCCCGCATCCCCGCCCCACCATTGTAGCATAGGCCGCGAACTCCCGGCCCAAGCTTATGGGCACGGCATCCTGCAAATGAGTGCGGCCGGATTTGACCACGCCGCCGAACCGCTTAGCCTTCCGGGAAAGCTCGGCTTCGAGCGCCCTCGCGGCGGGCAGGAGCCCCTCCCGGATATCACAATAACCGGCGACGTGAATCGCCGTGTGGATCGTGTCGTTCGTGGACTGACTCATGTTGGCGTGATCGTTGGGATGAACAAGAGAGTACTCGCCGAGAGACCCTCCCAGTATCTCACACGCCCTATTCGCCAAGACCTCGTTCATGTTCATGTTCTGTGAGGTCCCGGCTCCGGCCTGGAAGACGTCCACCACGAACTGATCGTCGAAACGACCGGCGAGAACCTCATCCGCCGCCCGCACCAAGGCCGCCCCGACGGTCTCATCCAAGCGTCCCGAGGCCGTGTTGGCCAGTGCGGCGGACCTTTTCACTATCGCCTGCGCCCGAATGAAAGACGGCTGGAGACGCAAACCGCTCACGGGAAAGTTCTCGACGGCCCGCTGAGTTTGAGCGCCGTAGTAACTGCCATGGGGAACCTTGACCTTCCCCAACGTATCGCGTTCCAAGCGATACTTCATTCCTTCTTGCCCCCCTTCGGAGGGTTGATGTGAACAGGGCTCCCGGCGGCGACTTCGGCGGCCTCCATCAGCGCCTCCGACATCGTCGGGTGCGGATGGATAGTCACCATCATGTCCTCCAGGGTCGCGCCCATTTCAAGGGCTAGGGTGCCCTCGGCGATCAGCTCGGAGGCATGCGGTCCCACAAGTCCGACTCCCAAGACGATGCCGCTGCCGGGATCGGTGATTATCTTCGCCAGCCCGTCCGTCCTCCCAAGAGTGCGCGCGCGCCCGAGGGCTCTAAGCGGAAACCTCCCGACCTTTACGCTTATGTTCTTCTCCTGGGCCTCATGCTCCGTCAAACCGGCCCATGCGATCTCGGGGTCGGTGAAAACAACGGCGGGTATCGCCCTGTTGTCGAAGGCCGATTGATGGTTCGCGATGACTTCCGCCGCGACCTTGGCTTCTCTCGTGGCCTTGTGAGCAAGCATGGGGCCGGGCGTCACGTCCCCGATCGCGAATATGTTGGGCTCGGCCGTCCTGCACTCCTCGTTCACCTTTATGAAGCCTTTGTCATCTCTTTCGATCTTCGTGTTCTCGATGCCGAGGTCGCCGGTGTTGGGCTTCCTTCCCACCGACACCAGCACCCTGCTGAACTCTTTCACACTCGTTTCACCCTTATGCTCTATCGAAGCTGCGAACCCCTCACCGGCCTTTTCCAGCCCCACTATCTTGGAATCCACCTCAATGGCCTCGAAGCGCTTCTCGCAGTGCTTGACGACGACGTCGGCAAGGTCGCGGTCGGGGCCGACTAGCAAGTGCGGCAACAACTCCACCACCGTCACCTTTGAGCCGAGTCCCGCGTAGACAAGACCCAATTCCAACCCGATATAGCCGCCCCCCACGATAAGCAACGTCTCCGGGATCTCACGCAGCTCGAGCGCCTCTTTCGAGGACCAGACCTCCTGTCCCTTCGCGGCCGGGAGCTCTATCACTCCGGACCCCGCGGCAATGATACAGTGTCTGAAGTCAATGCCGGAAATGTCCGCCCCTTCAATAGTTAGCGATTTGCCGTCCGCGAAGCGGGCGCGGCCGTGGACCACCTCGACCCCGCGGTGCTTGAGGAGACTCGATACGCCCTTTGTCAGGCCGTCAACGACTCTGCCCGTCCACTTCCTGAGCCCCTCGAGGTCTACCTTCAAATCGCTGAAGCTAAGCCCCATCTTCGAGGCTTCGCGAGCCGACTCCGCTATCTCAACCGCGGTGATGAGAGCCTTGGAAGGGATGCATCCTTCGATGAGACATACGCCGCCGGGACGGTCTCTTTCTTCAATCAGCACTACATCCTTGCCCAGATCGGCGGCGCGGATGGCGGCCACGTAGCCCCCCGGCCCCGCCCCGATTACCGCCACTTCGGCCTCTTGTTTCAAGCTCCCCATGACCATTTGCTTAGCCTCCCGGCCGCTGTTCCGCTATGTCTCGGATCTTGGCCGCCGCCGTTCCCTGCCGTCGCGCCCCTTGCGGCCCCGATGTCATGCCTGCGACCGCCGGGCCGCTGCGGCGGCCTGCTCGACAACCCGGGCCGGCGGCATCATGAAACTCACCACAGAACTTCCGATTCCGGTTCTATGTCTCCATCAGCAGAAGATTGGGATCGGAGAGATGGCGCACCATCTCGCTGACGAACCGAGCGGCGTCGGCCCCGTCCGCGATGCGGTGATCAAAAGCAAGGGTGAGCGGCAGGATCTTCCTGATGACTATCTCGCCCTCGCGCACCACGGGCTTCTCCTGAACCTTCCCCATTCCCAATATCGCGACTTCCGGATAGTTTATGGTGGGTAGCAATGCCGTTCCGCCGAGCGGCCCCACGTTCGTGATGGTGAAAGTGCCGCCCCTCATGTGCGATACCTCAAGCTTGCCGTCCCTGGCTAGAGCGCTGAGCTCCTCCAAGTCCTTTGATATCCGAAGTATGCTCTTACAATCCGCGTCCTTCACCACGGGAACCACAAGACCCCTTCCCGTGTCCACGGCTATCCCGATGTTGTAATATTTCTTATAGACGATTTCTTCTTTGAAGGGATCCAAGCTGGCGTTGAAGGGAGGCGCCGCCCTGAGCCCCGCGGCCGCGGCCTTTATGACAAACGCCAGCAGCGTCAGGCGCCCGCCCGGTTGACCCTCGCGACGCTCTCTCTCCCGCTTCCGGAAACCCTCGAGCTCCGTCACGTCGGCCTCGTCCATATGGGCGACGTGCGGAACAAGCACCATGGAAGTCACCATCTTATGGGCCACCTTGCGGCGGATCGATCGGAGCGGCTCCTTCTCCACGGGGCCGAACTCCGCGAAATCGGGCAGCGGCTCGATATCCAGGAAGGGAATCGCCGACGCCGCGTGAGCCGCGTACTCGGCCTCCGCGCGCCGCTCGACGGACACCTCGGAAGGCGCGGCTTCGGCGGGCGCTTTCTCGCCGGCCGCGAAGCGTTGGACGTCTTCGACCGTGACACGACCGCCCGGGCCCGTTGGGGTCACGAGCTTGATATCAACGCCGAGCTCTCTGGCCAGACGCCTCGTGGCGGGAGCGGCGGGAACGGGACCCGCGGCCCGCTCTTTGGACGGCTCGGCGGGGGCCTTCTCAGGCCTAGGCCCCGGCGCCGCTTCGGCCGGCTTTTCGGAGGGGGCCTTGGCCGCCCCCTCGGGGCGGGCCGGCTCTTCTAGCTTCCCTTTGATTGCCTCTTTCGCCGGAGCCTTGGGCCCAGGCGCTTTCTCCTTCTCGGCCTTCGGCTCTTCCGCCGAAGGCTTCTCCGCGGGGGCAACCTTCTCGTCCGCGGCTGGGGCCTCTGCCGCCTCACCCGATTCGTCGATGACGACGACAACGTCCCCTACGGCAACCATGTCCCCCACCTCGCCGGCCAGGGACACGATCTTCCCCCCCTTGGGAGAGGGGATCGTAACCGCCGCTTTGTCCGTCTCAACATCAGCGAGTGGATCGTCCTCCTTTATGGTATCCCCGGTCTTCACATACCACTTGAGGATCTCTCCCTCTTGTATTCCCTCACCCAAGTCGGGCAGTTTGAACTCGTACACGTTGACCTCCTGGGGCCATTGGTCCCGTCCGACGGCCCCTGTATCTCTCCGCAAGCGTACAGGTTTCAAGCCGGTCGCGGGAACTTCCGACACAGAACACTAGAAGTCGAGGGTCTCCTCGATCTCGCGCTGAATCCGAGTCACGCCGGGGATGTACATCAACTCCCGCCCGAAATACGGCGTGACCACGTCGTAGTTGCTCACCCGCCTCACAGGCGCCTCGAGATGCATGAGGGCCTTGTCGTTGATCCTGGCGATGACCTCGGATGCGACGCTCAGAGACTTCGGGGCTTCCTGCACCACCACGCACTTCCCCGTCTTCTTGACCGAATCGGCCACCGCGTTTGCGTCCATCGGCGCTATGGTAAGAAGGTCTATGACCTCGATTCCGACGTTTCGCTTCTCCTGAACCAGCTCCACGGCTTGCATCGTCGGTCTCGTCATCGCGCCCCAGGAAACCACCGTGAGGTCGTTTCCTTCTTGAACGACTCTCGCCACCCCTATCTCCATCACCTGTTCTTCCTCGGGCACTTCTTCCTTGAAGGCCCGATAGGACCTCTTTGGCTCCATGAAGACCACCGGATCCGGATCGCGAATCGCTGCCGTCATGAGAGCCCGCGCGTTGCTCGGCGTCGAAGGGATAACGACTTTGACTCCGGGCAGGTGCCCGTAAGAAGCTTCGCGACTCTCCGAGTGATGCTCCAGCGCCCTAACGCCGCCCCCGTACGGCATGCGGACTACGAGGGGAACGCCGAACTGCCCCTGGGTTCTCGATCTGAACCTGGAGGCGTGACACTCCAGTTGCGCGAACATGAGATACGAGAAGCCCGAGAACTGCATCTCAGCGACCGGCTTGAGCCCCGCGAGCGCCATTCCTATCGAGGTCCCGAGAATCGCCGACTCAGCCAGCGGGGTGTCGATGACACGGGCATCGCCGTACTTGGCGTGCAGCCCATCCGTCACCCGGAACACACCGCCGTCCACGCCGACGTCCTCGCCGAGAATAACGACGTCTTCGTCTTTCGCCATCTCCTGGTCCAAAGCCAAGTTGATCGCCTGCACCATGTTGAGCTTAGGCATCGGGGGCCTCCTTTCTCAGGTTTTCGAGAAACTCGGCCCGCTGCTCTTCGATAACGTCGTGCTTGGTTCCGAACACGAAATCGAACGGCGCGTCGGGCTTGAAGTCCTTTCGGGACTCAAACTCCTTCACGGCCGCGTCCACCTCCTCCTTTATCGACTCCTCGAGCTTGGCCTGCTTGTCGCCGTCCCACATACCTTTGTTCTCGAGATAGGTCTTCAGTCTCGGAATAGGGTCCTTCTTCCACCACTCCTGAACCTCCTCGTCGGGGCGGTACTTCGTGGGGTCATCGGCCGTGGTATGCATCATCAACCTATAAGTGACGGCCTCAATAAGGGTCGGGCCCTCCCCCGCGTGAGCCCTTTCGAGGGCCTCCTTGGTTACCCTATAGACCGCGAGCGGGTCGTTGCCGTCAACCTGAATGCCCGGTATGTCGTAGGCGATAGCCTTCTGCGCCAGCGTCCCGGAGCTCGTCTGCTTGCTGCGCGGGATTGATATCGCCCACTGGTTGTTCTGACAGATGAAGACGACCGGCGCCTTCCACACGCCCGCGAAGTTCAGTGCCTCGTGAAAATCGCCCTCAGAGGTCGCGCCGTCCCCGAAGAAAGTGACTACCGCGGAGTCCTTTTCTTTTCGATGCTTCATGGCATAGCCTATACCCACCGCGTGGAGAAGCTGCGCTCCTACCACAATGGAAATCGGTAGAGTCCGACCCGACTTCGGGCTGACGTTTCCCTCTTCGTAACCGTTGTGAAACAGATACAAGTTGCTTAGAGGCTCGCCTCTGGCCAAAAGGCCGCCCAATTCCCTGAAGGCGCCAACGAACCAGTCCTTCTCGGTCATGGCCAGAACGGGCGGGCAGACACACGCCTCCTGACCGGTCGAGGGGCCGAAGGTGCCGACCCGCCCCTGACGTTGGAGCCTCAGCATGCGCTGATCCCCCTCACGGGCGAGAACCATCACCCGGTAGAGTCGCAGTAGCTGCTCCTCGCTGAGATCCGGCTCCAGATCCTTGTCCACGTTTCCCTTCTCGTCCAGTACTTGAAGGTATGAAACGCTGAATGGTCCGATTTCCTCCGATGGCATAACCGTTTCCTTTCGATATCGACTTGCCGCTTAGTAGAGAAATGGGGGGAAGGCGACCGATTGGTTAATACCCGATAAGGATAATGAACAGGAGGGGCCGGCGCAAGCTCGGATTGAGGGCCGCGTGGGCCGCGCCGGCCGCTAGGCGGAGGGAGATCTCGGATCCGTCCTGCGGTCCGTGCTAAGGATCTTCCACGCTCCCTGCACCCGGCCGCCGAGCCAACCTCAGCTTCGCTGAGGTGGATATCGGCTCCCTCCTGTGGTGCGTCCGAAGGTGTTTCTTGGGCCCCCGCGCCCACTTCGCGGAGCTAACCGGCTTCGCCGGTGGATCTCGGCTCCCTTATGTGCAAATGGTCGCTTCGGAAGATCGTTCCCCCGCGAGAGGATCACCAGGCGCTGGGGAGGGTTCGGCAAGTGTGTGAATCTACACTCGCTCCTGTAGGGCAGTGGTTGCGGGTCCGGTGAGAAGCACAAGCCGGGCCTTGTGGATCACAGCCCGGCCGACAGCCTCATACCGATTTATGGGCCCGGGTTCTATTGCCGGAAAGTGGCTTTCAGCCGGCCCCACGTCGTCCGCTCGCCCTTCCCCCGGGATTTCCAACCGCATGAGCTGTAACCCGGCTTGCCGAATCCGACACAGCCGAGCGCGTCGCTTTCCGTGGTGGTGTAGCACTCAGGCACGGGGAAGCTCCCATCGCAGAACTCAGCGAAGTCGACTCGGGGATCGGAACAGACGCACATGCTTCCGGCGCCGTATGAATAGACATCGAGTATTCCGATTGTTACGTGCGGTCCGGCTCGCTCCGTCCCCCAGGTTTGAGCGTTGCCTTGCCCATTCCCTGGCCACCCTCCCGAAGGGATCTCAAGCTGACCGCACTTGGTCCACCCATAGAAGTAGAAAGACGCCTCGCAGCAGAGGCCGTACCTAGTGCCGGCGATCCCATCAACGTTCAGCGCCAGGATATACACGTCGTAGCGTCCCGGATCGCCGGGAGCATCCACGACGACGACGCCCCGCGGAGGAGCCTCACAATTCGCCACTTGCAGCGCGCAGGTGTTCGTCCTCTCATTGTGCGGGCCCGCGAAGTGCAGCTGCCAGCTGCCTTCCGAGTTAGACCGCCCACCCGCGGTCGCACAAAAGACTCCACACAATGAAAAGACTAAGAGCGGGAATGCCGCCTTCTTCCTCATTGTCTAAGGCCCTCCCCTGCCGTCCATCACCTGCGCGCGGACAAAGTGGCTTGGCTCCGGCGCCGAGAGCGTCAAACAGCATAATGAACACAAAAGCCCACGCTCGTACCCAATGCGCGGGCAGTCTCATCGCCTCCCGATTCCAACACAATCCCTCATCCAAACCTCTCCTTCACCTCGGACATACACAGTTTAGCAGAAGGCGGAAGTCCCATGCAACGCGGCGGGCCGTGCGGGGGCGGAGTTACGTCCGAAAGAACGCGCTGCAAGGCTATTACGTCGTAAGGTACTATATATTAGCTAGTTAGAGCCCTGGCTTAATGCAACTAATGAGGCCTCTCATTGGAGTCATGTGCCACTGCGGGTAGAACGGATGCTAGAAGACGATTTCCCCCGGGCGGTCCCGACCCCGGGATGCGCGGCGTCCGGCCGCCTCGAGATCTCGCTTCTTTCAGTTGTGAAGATGGCCCCGGCGACGTCGGCGACCCCCGGGGAGCCCGATCTTGTTCGCCGGAAAAAGACGCTTGCCCCTCGCCTCTCCTCGGCCACGGCGCGGCACATTACCGGCGTGCCCCGGCCGGGCGCCCATCGCTCGCCGTGTGCCGCCCTGCCGGCCACCCCCTCGGCTACTCCGCTACGACCTTGACGACGAACCCGGCGCTGTGCGCGGTCATGTCGGGGGAGTACATCGACTGCAAGGTAGCGGCCCCCACGCGATACACTCCCTCCTTCGTCGGTCTCAGTCTATGACTCAATACATACTCACCGTGCGGAAGCCGATCTAAGAAGAAATTGGTCAGCGAGTCCCGCCGCTCTTGGTAGTAGTAGAGCCCGTCGTACCTCCAACCACTCAGGAGATTCTCCGACTCGAAACCCGCGGGGCCGGGATCATTCAGATGCATGTACTCGAATTGGCTTCGTGAGCCGATCTCAAGACGCACTTCTATCTGCTCGCCGACTCTGATCGTGTCTCCCGACCCCACAAGCTTCAGATGGTACTCGTCGCCCTCCTTGACGCGCCTGTAGAACTTGCGATCGAGCTTGAGGATGCCCGGAGCCGAGGCCTCGGGGACCCTGTCGGTCGAATACGTCCGGGTCATGCTCGCAAACGCGATCCCGGGGCCCGTTTTCTCTATTGTTGCGGTGTCCGTATCCGGCGCCGCGTCAGGACCGGCCTTCCGCCACCGGATCGGCTGATCCAACCAGTCGTTTGCCCCAACGGTCTCGGAGTAAACGGATTCGCCCCAATTTACTTTGAATGTCTCATCGGCGGTCAGTGCGCCGGTCAAGTGCATATGGTCGAGAAGCGAGTAGACAGCAGCGGCCGAGGCCTTGGTGGATTTCCAGGAGTTGCCCTTACGATTGAAGAGCAACCACCGCACCATCCCTGGGATGCGCTTATCGTTCGGGCGGAACGATTGGAGCGCGCGCAGAAAGAACGCGTGCTTCTCAACTGTGTCCGAGTACCAGACCCAGGAGTACTTCTCGGGAGTCCAGTATACACCGGCCACGGCGTCTTCCCTCGCTCCGACCATGGCCAAGTCCAGCAGCTCCTCGGCCTTCTCCTTGTCCCCCAAGCGATGGCAGGTGTAGGAGAGATATGCCTTGCCCAGCGGCGTCAAGGCATCGACGTGTTGCTTTAGATATTTCACCCAGGTCTTGGCCGACTCATGACCCTCTTTGGCCTCGTAATAGCGCTGCGGGTCAAAAGCCGTGACGACATACGCGGCATAAGAAGCCAGGGCGAGCTGCCGCGCCTCGGTCCTCGCGGGAAGCCGTGGGATCTCGTTGATGACATAGTCGAGCGCCCGACCAATCATCATGTATTCATGGGTTCTGATGCCATAGCGCTCGAGCTCAGCGAACCCGGCAAGGACGTAGAGGGTCATGTAGGGATCGGCCTCGCCGCCCGGCCACCATGGAAACCCCCCGTTGCCGAGCTGGGCCGCCTTCAGTCTGCTAAGGCACATGTCCCTTTGGCCCTCGACGAGGTCCGGATCAAGCAGGTCGGCGGCCGGCCGGGGCGCGTGGCGTCCGGTCAGCCGGGCAACCCATGGCGACTCCAACAATGAGAGCGCCGGGGTCGTGTCGCTCCTCTCCGACTCGGGGTCTGCGGACCGGCGGCCAGCGGTCTTTTCAACGGCCCGCCGAACGGCCGGGTACTTCTCGTAGATCGCGTTCACCAGACTCAGAGGCACGTACTTGTTGAGCGTCTGCTCAACGCACGCGTGAGGGTAATTGAGAAGGTCGGGAAGCGAATTGAGTATGCTGAGGGCAAGCTGTGGCTCAATGCTCAGAACCATCAGTTCGTTGACTCGAGTGGGATCGTGCCTTAGAGATATCTTGAGCTCCTTGCTTTGACTTCCCGTCAGCGCCACGCACGCGGACTCCATGAGCCGCTCTCTTGACGGGAGAATCGGCAGGATCCGCTCCTCCGCGTCGGTCCGGTCCCCCGCGAGGGCCGCCACGCGTACTTTGTAGACGCCCGTGCCCGCGGGCACCTCAACCGTCCAGTGAAACGTCGCCAGTCCGCCCGGCTCAACGACGAACTTGCGTTCATTGTCTTCGAGCGCGAGCTTACTATTGACCGTCTCGCCGTCTTGAGTGACGGTGATGAGAACCCTGCCCCTTGCACTGCGCTCTCCTTCGTTGTGCACAATAGCCGTCACGGTGCCCGTGTCGTTCTCTCTGAAGAATCGAGGCACATCGACCCGCACGGCGAAGTCTTGTGTGGAGACCGCCTCTCTTTTGAGCGTTCCCTCCCTCGCGTCCGGAGTGAACGCAAAGAGCTTCACCCTCCAGCCAGTGAGCTGATCCGGCGTCACGAACGTGAACCGCGCCCGTCCGTCTTCGCCCGAGGTCACGATGTGCGGCTCAAAAAACGCCGTGTCGGCGAACCTGCTCCTCGACACGATCTTCCTGGGTCCCTCCCGTGGGTCGAAGGACGTCGGGGCGATGGAACAACACTCGTAAACCACGCTATTCGTGAGACAGAGTTCTTGAGGTATGTCGGCCCTCATCCGAAAGTTGCAAAGTCGCCATGATCTCCATTCGAGGACCCGCCGTATGCCCGGCTCTTCGCCTTCGCCCCGGTTCTGTCTCAAAGCCTCCTTTAGAGGACTTGTCTTGACGGCAAGGCGCAGGATCGCCGGTCCGAAAAGGCTGTGAGCCAGGGAAGGCTGCGATTTCCGTACCGAATAGAGCCCGTCCATCCATCGACTGTGGGAGGTAGCGTAGTATTCGAGGGATCGGTCATACATAAGCGCGAGCACTTCCGCCTCTACGGGCGCACCTTCGTCGTCCGTAACCCTCACTCCCCATCCGACTCGCTCGCCCGGCGTCAGCTTCTCTTCGAAAGGATCGAGGGCCACGGTCAGCTTCTTCTCCGTCCAGGGCACGGAGACCATCGCGTGGCCGCCGACGGCCTTATGATCCCTAACCCCGAACCATCTGAAAGTGAACCCTCCCTTGAGCTCCTGAGTTATGGGAATCGTGACCACTCTCACCGGATCATCGCCATCGACCAACAGCCGGTCGGCGAAGTGCTGCCCCGCCCACAGCTCAACGTGATAGACACCCGAACCCCAGGCCGAGCCGATCACGAATCGGGCGGTATCGCCGACTTCATACGAATCCATCTCCACGAGCGTGACGGATCCCGCGTTGACCGGAACGGCCTCGCCCCGGCCGGGCACGACCACAAAGACCCTGCTTCGCTCGACGGCCGCGCCCCACCGGTCCTTGCCCCCAACCACCATTCGATATACGCCCTGAGAGAGGCCCGGCAGCTCTATCGTCCCTCTTCCGTCCCCGCCGTGGACGACGACGCCTTCGGCCACGGGCTCCCCGTTGGGAACGTCCTCGAGCTGAGCGTCCAGGGGCTCTATCCAGTGCGTTCGATAGACGCCCCCATATGCCGACAGCCACAGCGGTTTGCCCGGCGCATCGCTCAGCTCGAAAACCTTGTAGTCGCTACTCCCCGGCACCGGCACTTCGTTGATTGTCATCCTGCGAACCGTGATTCTCGCCGCGTCATTCTCCGTGAAGAACCCCCGGTTGGCTGTCACTTCGTAGTACTCCGCGTTCACCCCGGCTCTGTAGAACCGACGTTTCTCGATTGTCCGGCCGCCGGAATCGCGGCATTCGACGGCGACCACGAAGTTGGAGAAATCCGGCACATGACGTCCGTACTCACGTCTTGATTCGGGCGTCGGAGTAAAGGGAATGCTGAATCGCCCTTGTTCGTCGGCTTTGAGAGTGCCCTCGGCAACATCATCTGTGCCGCCGAAGTAGCGCGGTCCGAACCGGAGACGGTAGCACCAAGGCATATAAGCGCCGCGCTCGATACGGTAGTCTATCGACGCCCCGGACACCGGCCCGCCGAAGTAGTATGAAACGCTGCCTTCAATCCTAACCGGCTCGTCGTACTTCCACGCATCCGCCGACGGCTCCAACACAACCTCGAACTCGGGCCTCTTGTATTCCTCCACCCTGAAGTCGACGGTCGCCGAGGCCTCGAAACCGCCGACCTCGCAGTGGGCAACAAGATCATAACTCCCGCACAACCGGCCCCGGGGAATCTCCATCTCCACGCTCGCGCTGCCGAACTCGTTGGTATTGGTCTCCGTCCTGTAGAACTCCCTGTTGTTGGCGTCCATGGCGATGAAGTCGACCGCGGCCGTCTCACCCACCGTGCGAAACCCCTCGGGCGTGTTCAGAACCACAACCGCCTTGGCGCGCAACGTGTGCCCCGGGCGGTAAATCGGCCTATCGCTCTCGATGAAGACCCTCAGCGGATTCGGCGCGGAATAACCAAGCTCATAACACCTGCCCCAATAAGAGAATGCCCCCTCATGCTCCGCCAGCGGATCCACACTGCACCGGTTCCGATCGCCGGGACCGACGTCAACGGGCAAAGACAGCGAGGCGGCTCCATCTTTCGAGGTCCGGAGACGCCGAATCTCTCCCTTCTCATGAGCGAAGTCATAGACGTAGGCGGATATCTCGGCCCCCCCAAGGGGGCTCCCTGTTTCCGCGTCGAGAGCATAGAAACGAAATCCTTCGTCGTCGACCGCGCGAGGGGCTTCATTGTCCGAAATGCGTTGCCACGCGTCCGTCGCCTTTGTCGTAAAACCCGCGGACCCTAAGAGAATGAAGTCGGTTATATTCACTAAAGCTGCCGACATCAACGATTCCCCGACCTTGTACGATTCATCTTCACAGACCACGACCAGATATACACCCTTGTTCAACTCGCCGAGATCCAGGAGCTCGGTTGACTCGGCGTACTTGCCCCTGTCTCCGGTAGTCACACTGAAAGCCCTAAGGGGAGTCCATTCCTTCAGCCAAGATTCGAGAAGATCCTCTCCGCGGTCGCTCCGGCACCAACCGAGCCCGAACAAACCGGTGAGCCCCCATCCGACACGGTGGATTCTTCCGGACGCTCCCTCTTCGCGCTCAATGAATTCGCCCCTGACGCGCTCCGGGTCGACACGGTATACGCGGACGTGAACCGTCTCAAGATTGTATGCGCAGACTTTCAGCGCCTCGGCCGGGCGGTGAGCCGTCGGTCCTCGGCGCAGATCAAGGCGGGGACGCTCGATCCCGAGGCGCAGCGACTCCGCGTAGCCGGCGGCCTCGGTTTCCGGAAAATCCACCTCCACTCGTTTGAACAACTCCACAATCCGACCGGGCGCCTCGGGGGGGCCATACGGCCACCCTCCCTCTTTCAGTTGTACCGCGGCGTTGAGTCCGGCCTGCGCACGGGCTTCATTCGTCTTGAAGGTACTCATCCACCCGATAAGAACTCCGAAGGCGCGGTTTTTGGCATCCCGCATGCGCGGATACCGCACGTCGCCGATCTCAGCAAGGCCGCTCGGGTCGAATCGCATCCAGTTCCGCAGCGGAAGCAACAGCCGTCTGATCCTCCATCTTTCGGCCGCCTCACGCCGGCCCTCGGGCCTGAAGCGGCTCGCCTCCTCCATCAGCGCGGCCGCGAGCATTGACGGGTGGGAGTCCATGTCAACAGGCTCGTCGAACTCCTCCACCAGTACAAGCGCGGCCCGCGGGAGCTCTTCACCCGACACAGGATCGCGGCTCATGAGATAGCCGCACCAACTCATGACAGAGTAGTCGAAGACCGTCGCGCATACGTCGAGATCGACGCTTTGCACATCGATGAAGTACGCTTCATTGCCCATTTCCATCGTCACAAGAGCGGCTCTCAGATTCCAGAGGCGCTTGTAGGCGTCGTCGATCAGGCGTCTTATCTCGTCCGTCGTCAGCCGGAATACGTCCTTCCTCGCTTGATCGTCGATCACTTCGCCGGACCGGACGCCGTCGTAGACGGAGAGCACCCGTCTGAGCATCTCAGCCTTGATCAACAAGATATGCGCTTCGTGGGGAGTGCCGCGGGGAATGGGAGTAGAGATCAACCTGTCGGCCGCTTCGCCATAGCGGTTGAGCATCCCGAGAACGTCGCAGGACCTGTAGAATGCCCGCCGGCGCAGTTCGGGATCGGAAACCTCCTCGAAAACCCGCTCGTACTCGGCCAGAGCCTCCTCGAGCATGGCGTTGTCCAACAGCGAATCGGCTTTCTCCAGATCCGACGCGGAGACGGTGACGTTGAAAACAAGAAGCAGAACGGCAACGGGAAGGAAACTTCTTCGGATCATAGGCATGGCAGCTCTCCCTGTCGGCCATGATCCGGTGAGGGAGTCAGATAGAGGCTCTTACTTATTTAGACGAGCCGGGCGGGCGGAGGGTTCAAACCCGATGCACGGAACCCGGACCCGCACGCGAGCGGATCCGGGTTCAAGAGCGGAGTCGGTTTGCATACGCGGACATTCGCCTTGGCCGCGCGTACGGAGGCGCCTACATGACGCCCAGCTCCTTCAGCAGGAAGTCCGCGCCGGCGTACTTCTCGGTGACAAAGAGCACATAGCGCATGTCAACGCATATCTCGCGAGCCACGGCGGGATCGTACTTCCAGTCCCCGAGTCTCGCCTCCATGACGCCGTCGAATGCGATTCCGATCATCTCCCCCTTGGAGTTCAAGACCGGGCTTCCGCTGCTGCCGCCCGTGCCGTCGCAATCGACGATGAACGCCACGGGCACATCGTCAAGCTCCGGGTCGATCCAGCGACCAAAATCCCTCGCGGCGTGCAGCTCCTTCAGCTTCTCGGGAACGTTGAAGGGCTGCTCCCCGGTGTCCTTCTCGATCACCCCTCCCAGCTTCGTGAATGGGAAATAGCCGACAGCGTCCCTGGGCTCATAGCCCTTCACGGTCCCATAGGAGAATCTCATCGTGCGGTTGGCGTCCGGATAGACGGCCCCGCCCTTCCAAAGCAGAAGCGCCTCGTTGTACTTCTTGCGGAGCTCCGTTATCTTCGCGCTGAACTCCTCTCTCTCGTCGCTTCGCTTGTCCCTCTCGGGATATAGCGCGACGGCGAGGTCGATCATGGGATCGCCCAAAGCCTCAAGCTCTTCCGAGGTCTTGTGATACAGGGGCTTCACGAAGCTCAGATCGTCAAGCTGCGTGTTCTCGATAATGAACTCCGCCCACTCAGCGACGGACCTTTCGGAGTCCTTCAAGATGTAATCGAGCCCCTTCACGCGTCTCTCATCCGGGAGGGCCGCCGCCTTGTTCAGTGCGTACTCCAGCCCCATCTTGTCCGCGGGCTCGTAATACGCCATGTAGCGTGAGTCCAGTCTGGAGATCCCTCTTTCAACGTCGTCTTCGGAGAAGCTCGGGTCCCTGTCCTCGTCGGGCTTCTCTCTCTCTTTGACGGTGTATGCCACTCCGTTCGCGACGCCCGCAAGTGTCCCCGCCATATAACCGAAGAGGTCGAGCACGTCGTTGTAGTCCTTCTTGGCGATTATAGGCTCGTATAGCTCCGCGATCTCGTCCATCACGTCGCCGTATTTTTCTCTGTACTCTTTCTTGCCGTTTATGAACTCCATCAGCTCCTTGCTCTCGCGCAGCTTGCCGTTCACGAAGTCGTAGGAGGTCATCGCCGCCAGCATTCCTTCGTAGTTCTTAAGTGCGTTCGCGAGTCCCTTTCTGAAGCCCGCGACCTTCATCTCCGCCATCGAAGAGTCCTGCGCCACTTGATCCAGCATAGCGATCCCGTCTTCGTACAGCTCGATGCTCCCGGGAAGCTCATGCTCATACCAGTATTTCGCGGAGTGATAAGTGCGATAGCGCGTGGTCGTTCCCGGGAATCCCAGGCTGAAGGCGAGATCGCCGGGGTCCAGATCTCTCGTGGACACCTGAAGCCAATTCTCAGGACGGTAGGGGACGTTCTCGGGGTCGTACTTTCTTCCGACTCCCTCGGGCGAGACGTAGGCCCTCGCGAAGGCGAAGTCGCCCGTGTGCCTCGGCCACATCCAGTTGTCGATATCTCCCCCGTAGTTCCCGATCGCCATCGGCGGCATATAGACGACCCGGACGTCCTCTATGCGTTTGTAAACGTAGAGCTGGTACTCCTTGCCGTTATACATGGATGCTATCCGGGCGTCGATGTCGTCCGCCCCTTCCTCGACGGCATCGGTCATTTCCCGGATCTTCGCGTCAATCGCCCTCTGGCGCTTCACCAGGTCATCGATCCTCTCGCCCGCCGCCAGAACCTCGTCGGTCACGTCGCGGATATCCCGGAGAAGCAGCGCCTCAACTCCGGGAGCCCGGATCTCTTCTTCGTAGGATCCGGCGAGGAAACCGTCCGTAAGATAGTCCGTGCCCTGCGTGGACGCGCGCTGAACGCCTCCGTACGCGACGTGATGGTTGGTCAGCATCAGGCCGTTGGGAGAGACAAACGCCGATGTACCGCCGCCCAGCAGGACCGTGGCCGCGGCGAGACAGTCTCCGTCCGGGGTGTAGATTTCTTCTGTGTCTATCTCAAGCCCCTTGCTTTTGAGATCCAACATCTCAAGCTGATCCAGCTTCCACATGCCCTCTTCCGCGGCGGCTACTCCGGTGGAAAACAGGGTTAGTGTCACAACAAGAACGAGTCCCAACAGCTTCGTCATGTTCTCTCTCCTGTCTGCTGATGGATGAGATATAACTAGGCCGGTTGTGAAATCCCGCCTGCCGGCCCCGCAGGTTCCGACCGGCTGCAGTCGCTCACAAAGGCCCATCTAACCGCCAATTCCGTCCGCAAGAATCGCCGAAAACTTCTTGAAGCCTCCGATGGGAGTATGGTCACGCACCTCTTACGACTCGCGCTCGAGGCATCGGGCCTCCCAAACGCAGAAGAACGCTGAGCACCCCTTCCGGTCCCCATCCGGGGCGTCCCCATTTCCGTGCCCACAAGATTGCCGAGCACCTCTCCCAGCTCCCAGCCGCACGATCGCCGTCCGCTTCTCTAAACGGTCCCCCGCGGGACCACCGCACAAGCCGGCGTCCCGCCGGCGGAAAAACCGTGCGTCTTCAGCAAATACGAGGGTAGAGCCCCAAAGGATGCAAGGGCCGGCTTCACCCGGCCTTAACTGCCTGTCCGACAATGGCTTTCGGCGGAGCAGTATTGCATCTCGCGGCCCCGCGCGGCCAACGCCCGTGAGGACCGTCTGATGGCAAAGCGAGCAGAATCGGTTAAGATCACGTCGGATGAGCCACAGGAGAAAGGGGTGCGATCATGAGTACTCGGCCTATCATGCGCTTTGCGATTCGCAGGGCCCGAAACGGATGGATTCTGACGGTCGAAGAGCCGCCTTCGGAGGACGAAGGAGCCGATGAGATAGTCTGCCAAGAAGACTATGACGATGAAGTCGAGTGCTTCGCGGACTTCCTCCGGACTCTTGATGAACAATTCGGGCCTTCCACCAGCCGATATTCACCGAAGCGTATCTACGTCCGAGTAGAGCCCGGCGACAAGTATGAAGATCTGCACGACCCGGACAAACCGGCTTGACCGAACCGATAGGAGGCGCCCATGAGACTGACCGACGAGTATATAGTACTCCCCCATACCAAGGTGCGGCTCTCGGACCACGATCCCGGTCGCACCATTGGCGTCGACGACAAGGAGGACGCCCATGAGCGGCTCGAAGAGAACCGAGAGCGGCTGGCACAATTGCAGTATATGCTCTACGCCGAGAGCAAGAAAGCCCTTTTGGTGATCCTACAGGCAATGGACGCGGGCGGCAAAGACGGCGTCATAAGACACGTCATGACCGGCATGAATCCACAGCAGTGCAGGGTGACCTCCTTCAAGGAACCGACGCCCGATGAGCTGGCGCACGATTTCTTGTGGCGCATTCACAAGAGAGTTCCGCGGCGAGGCGAGGTCGGGGTGTTCAATAGGTCGCATTACGAAGACGTTCTGGTCGTGAGGGTGCACGGACTTGCGCCCGAGTCGGTCTGGAGAGGAAGATACGAGCAAATAAACGCTTTCGAGAAGATGCTCGCCGAGAACGACGTGAGAATCCTCAAGTTTTATTTGCACATAAGCAAGGAGGAGCAGAAGGAGAGACTACTCGACAGAATCAAGACTCCCCACAAGAACTGGAAGGTCAATGAAGGCGACTTCACCAAACGCAAGTACTGGGATGACTACATGAGGGCATACGAGGAGGCGATCGGCCGGTGCAGCACCGAGTGGGCGCCCTGGTTCATAATACCGGCGAACAAGAAGTGGTACAGAAACGTCGCGGTTTCACGGATTTTGATCGAGACGTTGGAGGACATGAAGGTCAAGTTCCCGCCTCCCATGCCCGGCCTGTCCGAGATCACCATCGACTGATGCTTGCGCCCGGCGCGGAGCGGGATCCGCGTGGCGACCGACCTTCAGGCCACTGACAGCAGTGCGCCATCGCCAAGAAGAACCACCCTCACGAGAGAGCCCTCACCATCAAAGAACCCTGCCGGGTATTCCGGGGTCAAGCAGGAGAACCAGCCACGGGGATGGAATTGCGGAAAAGCCACAGAAAAACGCTGCAAGTCCTTATAAATAAACAAATTGGCGGGGCCGACGAGACTCGAACTCGCGACCTCCGGCGTGACAGGCCGGCGTTCTAACCAAACTGAACTACGACCCCGCCATGGGGAAGCATATTTCTTGCGAACCCTGAGAATATCAGGGAGCGCCCTTTCTGTCAATGACGAAAGCGGACCCTCGCCGGCGGGAGCCTAGCCCAACTGAACCGGCAAGGAGCCGCCGGCATACCTGCCTCCAAACAGGACATGGAGCAGTGCCTCCAGGCACTCGGGCCAGTAACCATAAGTGGCGATTCTCGGCAGATCCATGGGAAAGCCCGAGACAAGCTCGTAGGGATCCAGCAGGGCGCCGGCCGCCGCGACCCTACGGCTTTCGAGCAGCGTCTGAAACAAAAGCCGCTGCCCCCGCGGTGTGGGCCCACGGGAGACGCCGCAGAAGATAACGTGAGCGGAAGGATCGACCTTCCCGATTGCCTCGCTTATACCCGCGTCGCCCGGATCGTGCGGATAAGAGACAACCCGCCAGCGACCCGCCACACCAAAACCGGAGAGCATTTGCCTGACATATGCCTCATCCGTCCGGTTGTAACCGGGCAGGCCTTCCGGCAGGAGCAGCACCCCCCTCCTTGCCGCGCGCGAAAGCTCCTTCAAAGCCTGAGATTCCGAGCCGAGCAAGGTAACCGAAGCGTCGTAGCACTCCCCGAGAATGCTCGCGCGAGCCGAGTCCGCTTCGCCGCCTACGCCCTTTGGAGTCTGCCCCGCCCCGGTGGGAGTCGTATCTCTTGAGGCCGCTGTCTGCCGCGCCTTCGGGGAGAGTGCACTCTCAGACCCCGGAGAAGCCCCCCGTCGCAATCTCTCCCTCAATCCCTCGACGTTTCGAAGCGCCCTCTCGACAACCCTATCCTTGAGGTCACCCCCTTCATATGCATTGCGAAGCCGCCGCGCGCACTCGACTGCAAGCGCGGGATCAACGCATATGAAAAGGTCCACCCCGGCATTCAAAGCCTCGACACACGCCTCGGGCGCCGGGGTGTGACCCGACAGGCCCATCATCTCCATGGAATCGCTGATGACGGCCCCCTCGAAGCCGAGCTTCCGTCTCAGAAGGTCCGTTAGGATCTCGGGCGAGAGCGTCGCCGGTCGCGCGTCCTCGCTATCCAGAAGGGGATATGCAACGTGGGCGATCATAACGGCCTCCGCTCCGGCCGTGAAAGCCTCGATAAACGGAGGGATGTGCTTTGAGCTCATCTCGTCAAGCGACCTTACGACCACGGGAAGACACTTGTGAGAATCCTCCGTAGTGCTCCCATGACCTGGGAAGTGCTTGACACAGCAGGCGACCCCCGCGGAGCGATAGCCGTCGATCACCGCCCTTCCCATCGAGGCCACCAGCTCAGGGTCATCGCCAAATGACCTCGTCCCGATCACCGGATTGGCCGGCTCGTCATTGACATCCAAAACGGGAGCAAGGACCAGATCAAGTCCGATATCCTTGAGGCCCAGGGCGACGGAGTGCGCCGCGTTCCGGGCTCGATCCTCGCTGCCTCCCGCGGCCAGGCCCATCGCCGAAGGCAGCCTGCCGGAGACGCGGCCGAGCGGCGAGATCAAGCCCCCTTCCTCATCGGCCGAGAAGATGAGCCCCGGCAGGCCGAGCTTCTCTCCTCGGTCTCTGGCCTGCCTAATCATGCTCCCGATCGATCGTCCGTCTCTGACGTTTCGTTCAAAAATTACGAATGATGTGAAATGGTGGTCTTCCATCAGCGGCAACAGCTCTTGTGCCGCCTCGACCCCGGAGAAGCCGACTATGAAGAACTGAGCGAGAACGCTCTCTATGGAAGTATGCGACATCGCTTTTGTCTTTGCGCGTTTCCGGTGAATAGGTCGTACGCCGGCAGGCCGGATTCCAGCCTACGCGACTGCACCGACTGCCGCTTACCGACCGCTTGGCCGTCGCCCTGACTCCGGACCCACGCCCAACGCCGATCACCCGGTTTGAAGCCGTGCCTTTCATACGACAGCCCGCCCATGAACGTGCCGTAGACGACGAAGTCGCTCAACGACCGCGCAGCAGGCTCCGTGAGCGCTCGGCGGGGGCGCCGGAGCGATGGCCGCGGAACGCCGCACATCGCATTGCGCCTCATCACGCCGGGTGTCCGTAAAGCCTCTCCAATTCGACGTCCTTGTAGTAGTGCTTCAGTATGTCTTCGTAGCCATAGCCGCGGTCGGCCATCCCAATGGCGCCCCACTGGCACATGCCTACGCCGTGACCCCACCCTTTGCCCTCGGCGACAAGCCCTCTGGCTTCGCCCCGCCTCTTCATGAGCTTGAGGTCGAAGAAAGTGCTGCGAAGCGGTCCCCCGTCCGGGCGTCTAAGAGCCCAACGCATCTTGTCCGCCCTTACCTCGAATTTCCCCTCATCCGTTTTCACCTCGACCACTCTAGCTCGCCCGGCCGAGTCGCGCTTGGTGACTTTGATGCTCTTGATTCTCCCGCTGAACTTCTCATTCCCGGAACCGTCCTCGGGTACGCCCTCGGAATAGTGCAGCGCCAGGATCGACGCCATCTCCTCGAGCCCCCACTCCTCCCGCCAGCGGAAGTACTTTGATCCCTCGCAGAACTCCGTACCCCTTCTGCCTTCCACGTCTCTCACGGACCTAAGATAGGGCAGAGGCTCCTCCCCGGGCCACGCCTCATCGTTATCCACAGTGACGCCGCCACAGGTGGATGAGAAGTTGGCTCTTATGGGCTCGCCGCGATGTGTAAGAACAATGCCATAGGTCTCCGCGACGGCCCGGTCCGTGACGGGCCGCTCTCCTGCCACGCCGAGGTAGACCTGATCCCCAACGCCCGATACGACGTCATATGACAAGTCTTCCGACTCAGCCATCCTATATAACGTATAGCTCCGGGATGCGACCGCCTGGGCTTTCATCGCCTCCATCCGCTCTTCGGACAGGGCACCTATCTCACTCCTGACAACGCTTCTGAGGTAGGACTCGATCTTGACGAGGTTTATCACCGTCAGTGTCCCCCCGCTCTCTTTGACCACCCGAAAGGCGCCCCTGTACTCTTTTCCCTTGAGCGAGATCACACCGGCGGACGAGCTCAGCTCCACCCAGTCCCCACTCGCGTGTCGCGCCGCGCCGTCGGGCCCGGTGACCGAGATGGCGGTGCCGGAAAGCGAAACTTTTACGGCCCCTCCTCCCGGCCACGTCTGCCCCTCGCCGCTTCCGTCGCGCAGAGTGAGAGCCCTGCCGGCGGCCACCCGGGCCTCCGTAACTCCCGTGAGGAGCGCCACTCGCACGGTAGGCTCGACTGTAACCGCAATCTCTCCGCGCCTCGGCGCTCGGGAACAGGAGGAGACAGCGAGCAGAAAGACGGCCGGCGCAAAAACCCAAAGAGCGATCTGTCTTTTCTTCTTCATTACACCGTTCTTCCGGAAAGGACCGCAGCGGCTTCGCCCCGATCAGAGCTCCGATTCGCGTGTTTTGTCTTCAAGTCACTCTCTTTCCCACTAGCGGCTCCGAGGACACCGCGGAAAAGGCAGAGCTCATGTAACGGACATTCTTCATGGCACTATCTTCCCGAGAATGACGCCCTTCGCGGCACCTGTCGCCGAAGGAACGTTTCCGGCGTTGCCGCAGATCGTCTCATTGGCGAGAACCGCGAAGGCTACGGCTTCCTTAGCGTCGGGGTCAATCCCCAAATCGCCGAGCGAAACGACCCTGGTGCCGCTCAGGCCCTTCTTTAGCGTCGTCATAAGGGCTTCATTGTGAACTCCGCCTCCGCTCACTATGACTTCGTCGATCGGCAACTCGGAGGGGAAATGTCCTCGGCACGCATCTACTACGCCCCTCACAGTGAGAGAAACGGCAGTCATCATTATGTCCGCGTCGCTGAGCCCCAGTCCTCTCCCCTCATCGGCGAGGTTCTTCGCAAACGACTCGCCGAAGGTGTCCCTGCCGGTGGATTTGGGCGGGGCCAATTTGAAAAAGGGATGTTCCAGAAGCAGGTCGAGCAAGCTCCCGTCGGCCGTGCCCTTCATCGCCAGTTCTCCACCATCATCAAACGGTATCGCTCCCCCTGAAAATATCCCGGCCAGCGAGTCAAGCACCGCGTTGCCCGGGCCCGTGTCAAAGGCACTGACATCACCGAGATCACACCCCTTGGGAAGAAAAGTCACATTCGCGATCCCGCCGAGGTTCAACATGCACCGCGACTTGCTCCGAGAGGCGAACATAACGTAGTCGGCCATGGGAACAAGGGGCGCCCCTTGCCCGCCGGCCGCCATATCCCTGGGCCTGAAATCGGCGACAACGGTCACGCCGGTCCTCTCCGCGATAAGACATGGCTCGCCAAGCTGCAAGGTACTGGGAAAGCGGCCGGGATCTTCCCCGGGCCCCATGTGGAATATCGTCTGACCGTGGGACCCTATGAGATCGACGGAAGAGATCTCAACCGCCGCGGTTCCGCATAGTTCAAGCGCGGCGTCCGCGAAGAGCCCACCCAGGAGGAAGTTCAGCTCCGAGACCTCTCGCGCCGAACGAGCCGCACCCGCCGAAAGACGCAGCACCTCTTCGCGGACTCCCGGGGGATAAGGAGACGTGTTCCATGCAAGCACCTCCACGACGCTATCCACGCCGGCCCCTTCTATTTCAACGAGGGCGGCGTCGATCCCGTCCGCGGAAGTGCCGGACATGAGACCTATGATCAGCCGCTTTCTCTTGGCGGCAAGCTGGGCTGCCTTGTGCATCATTTCATTCATCGACAATCAATTTCCACTGAGCCGACCCCCCACAAGCTTCGGCCGTTCGACCACCGGCGCACCGCTTCAGCGCGCCGGCACTTACCGGCTCCAACCCGAGGTGATCCCATGGATGATCCGCCTCTGAAACACAAGAAAAACAAGTGCGACCGGGAGAGCCGCCATCCCGGACCCCGCCATGAGATGCCCCCAGTCGACGCTGTGCTCACCCTGCGAATAGAGGGCCAGTCCAACGGGCAGCGTACGCATGGTCTCGCTGCTTGTCAAGATGAGCGGATAGAGGAACGAGTTCCAGTTGATCACGAACGTGTTGATTGCGACAACGGCCAGGACGGGACGGGCGAGAGGCATGACCACCCTGAAGAAGACCGTAAGCTCACCTGCGCCGTCCACTCTTGCCGCGTCTTCCAGCTCCCTCGGCAATGCCAGGACGTATTGCGTAACCAGAAACACCGAAAACGGATCCACGAGGAAGGGAAGGGTCAGGGCGGCATACGTGTCGATGAGTCCGAACCACGACATCATTATGTATATGGGGATCATGGTGACCTGGCGGGGAAGCATAAGAACGGCCACGACGGAGATGAGGAGCAGCTTCTTCCCCCTGCCGCGCCATCTGGCGAGAGCGTATCCCGACATGCCGCCGAAAAGGACGTTTCCGCCGACGACGATCGCGGCCACGACCGCGCTGTTTAGAACGTATCTTGGAAACGGGCCCGCCTCCCAGACGTCCCTGTAGTTCTCCAGTGTGAATCCGCCCGAGATGAGCGCCCGTATGCCACCCGCGGCCGCCCCCTCTCGCGCCACGGAGATGAGCGCCATCCAGGCAAGCGGGAGAAGCACGCACCCGAGAATCAGGGCGAGGGCCGCCGTCGTCAGGACGCTCGCTCGCGATTTCTTCAGGCTCAACCGCACTCTCTTCTCCTACAGTGCGGGACCGTCCGCAACTGCGGACGAACCACCTTGAAGCACAATCACCCCTTGTCCGGCGAAGGGATCTCTCGGGACCCCGCGCCCGCTTCGCCGAGCTAAACCCCGCTCTGCGGCAGTGGATCTCGGCTCGCTCCTGCGCAAGGGGTCCTTACGAAATCTCCTTCGCCTAAACACAAGAGAGATCAATGCAGCTTCATACATGCCTACACGCCTCCCACCGACGAGCCGGCCCTGAACCGCTTCATTTGAAGCAACGTCACGAGCAGTATGGCCGCGAAGAGCAGGTAGGCTACCGCGCTCGCGAACCCCATGTCCAGCCTGTGGAACGCCTGGTCGTAGATGTAGTAGACCGCGGTCAGCGTGGAATTCAAAGGACCGCCCTGTGTCATTACGAATATCTCAATGAAGACCTGAAGCGACTTGATCGTGTTGATCACGATGACGAAGAGCAGCACGGGCCTCAGCATCGGGACCGTCACCAAGCGGAGCCTAGCCCACCAACCGGCGCCGTCGACGACCGCGGCCTCATGGACCTCATCGGGGATGGCTTGAAGGCCCGCGAGCAAGATCACCGTGTAGTATCCGATGCTCGCCCAGACGTCCATTGCCATGATCGCGGGCAGGGCGAGTTTCGTGTCCTGCAACCACGCCGCCCCGGGAAGTCCCATGGCCGCGAGCACTTGATTGAGCGGGCCGTACGGCGCGTATATGTTCTTGAAGACGAGCGCGACGACAACCAGCGAGACGACGAACGGAAGAAAGAAACCCGCTCTGAAGAAGCTCTTGCCCTTGACCGGACCATTTAGAAGGACGGCCAGCAGAAGGGATATGCCCGTTGTGAACGGTATTGTGCCCACAGCGAAGAAGAAGGTGTTGCCCATGGCCTTCCAGAAGACCGGATCTTGAAAAGCCAGAGAGTAGTTCGCCGCGCCGACCCACTCGCCTTTGTCCGGCGCCAGAGGGCTCCAGCGCATGAGGCTCAAGCATGCCGAGTAGATTATGGGGAAAGTGTGAAAGACACCGAGCGTGAGAAGCCAGGGGCTCAGAAAGAACAGGCTCTTGTTGCCTCTATTCATGGGGTTACCCCGCCTACTTCAGAGAGTCGCCCGGCAATATCGCCGTTCGGCGCACCATGCTTCACCGCCCGCTTCGCCCGTCGAGGCCTCCATCCGGCCGACCACAACCCGCATCCGCCTCGTTCTTACCGGGAAGCTTTATAGCGAACGACCGCGACGGTCGGCCGGCCGCGCACATCGATTCTCCGCCCGGCGCCGCACCAAGCTAGGCTATTGATCGCGCCGCCCGCGCTTCATCCGCCGCGCCTGCCGGCTAGAATCCCATTCAAACGGCCGTCCGCTTCTTCGAGCGCCTCACCGGGAGAACGCCTCCCATGCAGAGCGCTCTCAACCGCGGAATCAATCACCTCTTCCATCCGCATCCACTCGGAAACTGCGGGCGGCGAAACCGCGGTCTCGAGCTGCTTGACAAAAACCAGATCGTGGGGATGGGACAGATAGTAGGGATCGTCTTCGGCTCCGATGAAGGAGGGCTGCACGCTGCGCACCTCACGACAGAGAGCGACGACGTTCCGAGGCTCCAACAGAAACCGGGCAAGCTCCGCCGCGAGCTCCTTCCGCTCGGACCGCTCGAATATTACGAGGGCTTCGCCGCCCGCGAAGGAGGCGTGCACGCCCTCTTCCCCGTCGGGGCGGGGAATGAGCGCGACTCCGTAATCCAGAGAAGGCGCCTCCTCGGGAATGCGCTTCAGGTTCCATCCCCCGCTCACGACCATTCCCAAGCGCCCCTCTTTGAATGCTTGATCCAGCATGTCCTGTCTCTCCACCAGTGAGAAAGGCCGCAGGCTCAGATAGAATTCCAGCGTCTCCCTGTTGGCCGGCGAGTCGAAGATCGACCGGCTGAGATCGTCGCTTAGGATCCCCCCGCCGTTGCCCCATGCGAACGCCATGAACTTCTTGTATGAGACATATCGCTCCCCGGCGTTGAGGCCGAAGCCGTGAACGCCGCTCTCCGGCTCATTGATGAGCCGGGCCGCCTCCAGCATCTCCGACCACGTGGAAGGCGGATCGGCGGGATCGAGCCCCGCTCTCTCGAACAAGGCCTTGTTGTAGAAGAGAACCCTCGTCCCCAGGACCCACGGCCAGCCGTAGATCTCACCCGAATATGAAGCGATCTCCCACATCCTGAGCTTGTCGCGGTGCGTTTCGGTAAGTGCCGTCACCTTGTGTATGGCGCCCTCCGAGGCGAACCGCGGAACCCACGTCGAGCCCAGCTCGCACAGGTCGGGGGGCTTCCCGGCTGCCGCCGCGGCCACGATCTTCTCGAAGCCGCTCGCCCAAGTGAGCTGCTGCATCTCAACCTCGACGCCCGGGTGTCGTCGCTCAAAATCATCTATCAAGGGTTGTATATGCCTGGAAGGCCAGAACTGCCAGAACGCTACCGTTTGCCCCTTCTCGGCGCCCCCGCCGCAAGAGACGGTAGCGAGCAAAAGGAGCGGAAGGATGCTATAAACTTTCGCCTTTGTGGTGATTCCCACTCTCTATTCCGCCCTTGTCTTTTCTCTTGTCTTTTGCCTTGTCTTTTCTCTTGTCTCTTGCCTTGTCCTAGTCTTTGTCCTTGTCCTAGTCTTCGTCCTTGTTCTTTTCTTTTCCCCTGCCCTTGTCTTTTGCCTCGTGGTGTCGCTCAATGGCGACCCTAACGAATCCGCGCGCTTCTTCCAGCAAGCGGTCGGCCCCATCCGCGTCGGTCCCCGTGCGAAGCATGACGATGGCGCGTTTCACGCTTCCACGAGCACGCGTGAGCGCCTCCCCGGCCTCGTCGAATCCGACGCCGGTCGCGATCATCAACGTCCGCCGGGATCTCTCCTTGAGTTTGCGGCTTGTGGCCATCAGATCCACCATCATGTTCTCGTAGACCTTGCCCAGCCGTATCATCGCGCACGTCGTGATCATGTTCAGCACCAGCTTCTCGGCCGTGCCGGCCTTCATACGCGTCGAACCCATGATCACCTCCGGACCGACGACCGGACATATAGCAACGTCCACGGGAAGGGATATCTCGGCCCGAGGACCGCACGTCAGATATATCGTCTTCGCTCTCAGGGAAAGCGCCTTCTCCAGCGCACCCAGGACGAAGGGGGTCCTTCGGCTTGCGGCTATTCCCATCACAACGTCCCGGGAGCTCACCGCACGCCTTTCCAGCTCCGCCGCGCCGGCCTCGCGGTCGTCCTCCGCCCCCTCAACGGCGCGGACGAGCGCACCTCTGCCCCCCGCGATCACCCCCTGCACGGTCTCGGGATCGGTCCCAAAAGTCGGCGGGCACTCGGCCGCGTCAAGAACCCCGAGCCGACCGCTCGTTCCCGCTCCTACATAGAAAAGCCGTCCCCCGGCTCGGATTGCGGCTTCAACAAGCTCGACCGCTTCCGCGACATGAGGGATCTCCCTGTATACGGCGTTCGGCACCGTTCGATCTTCTTCGTTGATAAGCTCGAGAACTTCGCGGACCGCCAAAAGGTCTACACCGGTCGTACGAGGATTCCTCTGCTCGGTTGCCAAAGCCGCCACCTCGTCGAAGACTTTCCTGTCGTCGGTCGGATCCAAAGCGCCTCCGTTCGCAGTTTGATCTGCCCTCCACTGCGCTCGACGTCTCCTCGTCAAACGGGCACTATCTCATGGCTCGGATGCTAGGCAAAAGCCACCGCGGGGTCAAGCGTGGAAGGGGACGGAAAAGGAAAAGGGGCGGATCTCTCCACCCCGTGCGGTTTACGGCGGATGTCTGTGGGGCGCCCGCGCCGTTACGCGGCCTGCGCCATCTGCGCCGATATCTCGAACTTCAGGATGATGGCGCCTAGTCTGAGGAGATCCCCGTTCTTCAACGCAATCCTGGCGTGAACGCGCGACCCGTTCAAGAACGTGCCGTTGCTGCTCGAAAGGTCCTCGATGTAGAATTTCCCGTCGGTGAACGTCATCTTGGCGTGCTTCTTGGAGATGGCCTCATTGGCTATCGCGATTTGGTTGGTCTCATCCCTCCCGACATACGACACGCGACTGGTTATTGGGTATCTTCTGCCGACGTCGGCCGCCCCCATGTTCACCAAGTACGCGGTCGGCATGCCCATAAAATGCAGCTTTGCGCCGCACTGGCAACAAAAGAAGCTCCCCTCCCTGTTGTCGGTTCCGCATATGGCGCATTTCAGGGTCATCTCTCACCCCCTCGGCTCTCTATTTCGCCGCTTTGAGATCGTCGTTGGTCGCGTGTTCCCGATGACCCGAGTATTTCTGAAGAAGAGATTTAGCCTCTTTGTTGTCGGGATCGAGTTGCAGCGCCGTTTTCCACGACGCCAACGCTTTCTCCTGTTTGCCGTTTTGGAGATAGACGAGCCCAAGACGAACGTGCACCACAGTAGAGTCGTAGACCCGCTTGGTTGCCGTGTTCGCCTCGTAAAAAGAGCTCGCCCGAGCTAAGCGATGACCGCATTTGATACAGTACCTGTCGCTATCGTAGCAGTCATCAAACTGGCAGTTCTTACAAGTCGTAGACATGCTCCGCCTCCACCGATTGCTAGGACCTGCCGGCGTCTCCGCTGCTCCCCTCAGGAGGGGCGGAATCGACGGTGTTCTTCACCGAGGGCTCCCTGAACCTGCCTTTTGTCTCTCTCAATATGTCGTCGAAAGCGTCCTCAAGCGCCCTCACAATCCTGGGGTCGAACTGCGTCCCGGAGTTGGCCCGGATTTCCTCAAGGGCTTCTTCAGGCGATCTTGCTTCTCTGTACGATCTTCGTGAGGTTATCGCGTCGAACGTATCCGCGACGGCCAGGATTCTCGCCATCAGCGGGATTCTCTCCTCTCCTATGCCCTCCGGGTAACCGCGGCCGTCGAAGCGCTCATGATGAGATTTGACCCCGGGCATGACCGACTCAAGGAAAGGAATGGGACTCGCTATGTTCTCACCGTGCTGCGGATGCAGCTTCATTTGCCTCCACTCTTCGGAATCGAGCGTGCCCTTCTTACAAATTACAGCCTCGGGGACGCCGATCTTGCCGATGTCATGTATGAGCCCGGCGTTCTTGATCTCCTCCAGCGCGGACCCCGTCAGGCCGATCTTCCGCGCAATGGCCACGGCATAAGCGGCGACCCGCGCCGAATGGCCCTCCGTGTAGGGATCCTTGGCCTCAAGCGCCGCCGACAACGACGCCACGACGCCCACCAGCATGCTCTTGAGCCTCGCGTAAAGCTGCGCGTTTACTATCGCGATCGCCGCCTGAGACCCGAACGTGGAAAGCAACAAGACGTGCTCGTGGTTAAAGGAATGTCTCTCCGTGCTGTTAAGCACCAGCAGCCCGACTTTCTCTTTATGTGTCTTGAGCGGAATCAGCACCGCCGACACCATCCGGGGATCGAGTTTGAAGACCGAGAGCCTGCTCGATCCGTCGAAGTCCGGGATGACCACCGGCTCATTGTTGTTAAGAGCGGCCCTGTAGGCGACGTCGACGTCCAGCGCGAGCGACCTGCCGAGGAATGACTTCGGAAGACCCCGAACCAGAGTGACCTCAAGCTCGTCTCGACCGTTCGTGAGGGCCAGCACCGCCGCGTCCACCTCTATCAGCTCGCATATCTTGGTCAATATGACCTCAAGCAAGCGATCCAGTTTGAGCTCCGAGGTGATCGCCTTGCCGATGTTGTTGAGGCTTATCAACTCGAAGACTTTCCTCTCAAGCACTGAGATCTTGTTTCTCAGCTCCCCGTATGCGACGTCGGCCTCCCTGCGTGATATCTCAAGGGCCTGCGCCAGGCCCTCATAGGCTATCTCCAGCTCGTCCAACAATGAGTCCTTACGGTCATTGAGCCCCTCCAGCTCCAGAGCCAGATCCCGTCCGTCGCTCGGACGTCCGCTTCGTCCTGCGCTCGGGAGCACGCATTGCTCCGCCGCCCTCTTCCGGAAATCGGCCCTTGAGCCGCCGGCGGTCCCACAGGCGCCGATCCGGCGCTCCGCGGCGCCCGCGGAGCCTCGTGACCGGGCCTTCTCCGCGAGATCCGTTTCCGAGGAGTCAACTCCGCTCGGGGCGCCGGACCTTCGACCCATCTTGCGCGAGGGCCCGGCACGCGATCCCACCAAGGTCAACTTCGGCCGCACGACTCCCACACGCTCGGCCTCGCCGCAACAACCTCCCTCCTCCAACGTATCCCCCGTCGCCGGCTTCACGGGTCGCTCTCGGGTTCTTTTTCCGCGACCAACGGACTTCTTCCGCTCTGCCATCTTTTCGAGTATTCCCCCTCGTTTCCTATTTCAGTGACTCGGCGAGATCGATCTCGCTTTCCAACTCAGCGGCGTTCTCATCGGCCTTTATGGCCTTGAACATGTCCCTGGCCTTTGCAAGGGTCTCGGCGGCGGCCCGCTGATCGCCCTTGCTCTTCAGCATGAGGCCCAGCTCCCTAAGACCCTCCGCCTGCTGCCGTTGGTTGTTCAGACCTCGGGCAATCTCTATGCCCTTTTCAAAGAAGCCGGCCGCTTCCTCGTACCTCTTCTCGCCCGCGCGAATCAACCCCAGCACCTTGTAGCCATCCGCCAGAGACAGCTTGTCATCCCTCGCGCGAACGGCGGCCAACCCTCGATCGCACAGCTCCTCGCTTTCTTTGAGGCGGCCGAGCCGCGCGTATGCCTCCGCCAGCGCCAGCGTGCTCAGGCAGTGAAGCGCTTTGTTGTTGAGCTCCTCGGCGGCAAGAGAGGCCTTCATGAAGAAGTTCCCCGCTTCCGCCCAGTTCTTGAGCTCGGAATAGGTAAGTCCGATATTGTGGTACGCGCGCGCCTCCCCCACCCTGTCCTCCGCGGCGACGCAGTTGTCCAGGCACTTCTGGTAGTACTCGATGGCCTTGTGCCGATCGCCTATGACGTTGGACGCGGCGCCCAGGTTGTTGTACGCCCTGGCAAGGAGACTTCTGTTCTCCAATGCCTCTCCTATCTCCAAGGCCTTTCCGAACAGATCAACGACTTCGTCCAGTCTGCCCAGCTCGAAAGACACGGCGCCGAGATTGAGATATATCTCGCCCATCTCCTCAACGCGGTTCTGCTCGGCGTAGATGCTCATGGACTCGGTGAAGCGGGATTGCGCCTCGTCCCAGTTCTGGCGCTCGAACTCCGCCCTGCCCATAAGGCGGGTGAACCTCGCGTACTCGATAATGTCGTTCCTGCCGGTGCAGATTCCCCTCGCCTCTTCGTAGCGAGCGATTGCGCGCCGCCAATCACCCAATGCCACCGCCTGCCCGCCGGCGTCCTCGAGCAGCCGAAGCCTCTGTTCCATCCTCTCCTTCGACGAGGGGAGATGGTTCAGCGCCTCGAGGGCCTTTTCCAAGTGGGCGAGGGCCTCCGTATGGGCATGAAGCTCCTCGGCCCGCCTGACCGACTGCTCCAAATAAGGCAGCGCCTTCTCGTAATCGCCGCCTTTGAAATAGTGGTTGGCGAGGGAGAAAAGCGACGACGCGCTGTCCGGCCTGAACCCTTTTTCGAGAAAGCGGGCGATGAGAAGATGATATTCCTGTTTCAACTCCTGCGAGAGAGAGTCGTAGGCGCACTCCCACAGTAACGGGTGTTCGAAGGTATAGGCCCCGTTCTGAAACCTGACGAGCTGATAGCTTTTCTCCAACTCATGCAGAACGGTCAGCAGCTCCAGCCGTTCCATGCCCATGGCCGCGCAGAGGGCGTCGGAGGTGAAGTTGCACCCCTGCACGCTCGCGCACGCGAGCATCCTGCGCTCGTCCCTGCCCAGGCATTCGAGCCTTCTCTCGATCGCGTCCCTGGCCCTCTTCGGCACTCGTATGCTCGGGATGCTCTCGACACATTGCCAGTGGCCGTCAAGCCACTTGATGGTCCCGTCTTCTCTGAGCGACTTCAGGCACTCGAGAACGAACGCCGGGTTGCCGAGCGTCTCCATGTAGAGGGCGGATCTGAACTCCTCGGTGAATCTGGTGTTTCGAAGTGCCGTGCGAAGCAATTCAAACGTGTCGGACTTGGAAAGGCGCTCGACTTCCATCCTCGTGAGCCTGCCCTCCGCCTCCATCCTGGAGAGAGTATCGCATACTTGGTGAACGGATCCGTTTGAGTCCCTTTGAAGATCCTCGGGCCTGTACGCCGCGACCATGAGCATCTTGGACTGCCTGCTCAGCCGTCCGAGATAGTGAAAGAACTGCAGCGAAGACCTATCGACCCATTGGAAATCATCCAAGATGAGAAGCAGCGGCCTGTGCTCCCACACGCTCTTGAAGAGCCTGCCGAGCGCCGCGAATATCTTTGATGGGTCCGCGTCTTTGGTCCCCTTGCCGGCGCCTTCAAGTCCGCGCCGGTGATCCGTATCCAACACCGTCGCCAGATAGGGCACGAAAAGCCGCAGCTCCGTCACGCCGGTCTCAATCAGCGCTTTGATCTCATCCATCTCCGCACGCGACAGTGAATCGCCGCTGGGCGACTCGAGAAGGCCTCGAATCGCCGAGACATACGGAAAGTACGGAACCGGCATGTCTTGGTACATGCAACGTCCCCGCAATACGACGAAGCCCATTCGCTCGGCCGCGCTTTCGGTCTCATCAAGTATCGCAGTCTTGCCCACCCCGCCCTCGCCGCTCAGCACCGCGGCGGCGCCCGACCCGAGCTTTGTCCTCTCCAGGGAATCGCACAGTTGATTGATGATCTCGTCCCGTCCGACTAGATCCGGACGGGAGCCGCGCCCATGGGGCGGCTCGATCCGTTCGGCGTCCTTTTGCCCCACGTCCGGCCGACCGTCGCCCCCGGCCGGGACACAAGATAGGAGGGCCCTTTTCAACTCCATCGCAGAGCGGAAACGCAGCTCCGGGTCGTTCTCTATCGCCTTCATAACGAGACTCTCGAGCTTCCCCGGCAGGGAGAATCCCAAATCGCTGGGCAGGGGAGCAGTCTCCCTGACCTTCTTCTCGAGGATCTCGGCCACCGTGTCGCCTTCAAACGGCAGACGGCCCGTCAGGAGCTCGTACATGACCACGCCTAGGGAGTAGAGATCGGTCCGCTCATCGAGGGGATTGCCCAGCACCTGCTCCGGCGACATATAGGCCGCCGTTCCCATGAACGCGACGTCTTCGTCTCGGCCGGATTGGTTGGGGGCGGCTGCCTTCGCGATTCCGAAGTCCATCACCTTCACCGTGCCCTCTTCGGAGATGATGACATTCTCGGGCTTTATGTCTTTGTGAAGAATGTGCTCTCGGTGCGCCGCGGCCAAGGCGTCGCACACTTGGCAGGCGATCCGCGCCGCCTCCGGCACATCGAAGGAGCCGCGCTTCTTTATCTCCTGCCTGATGTTCTCCCCTCTGACGTACTCCATAACGATGTACGGGGGGTCCGAGTCCTCGCCGACCTGGTGGATGGTCACTACGTTCGGGCTGCTTATCTTGGCCGCAGCCTGGGCCTCGCTCTTGAGTTGGTCGACCCAGTCGGACCCGCCGGAGCCCGAATCGGGTTTTAGGATCTTTATCGCGACCGTGCGATCGAGAGACAAATCCCGGGCCTTGAAGACCGTACCCATCCCGCCGGAGCCGATCTCCTCCAGGATCTCGTATTGGTCGATTCTCTTGCCGATCATGCCGGTATCACCACCTGTCGCGCCCACAGCCGAGGGGTTTGGATATGCCGCCGATTCGTATCATCCCGCGGCACCCGGAATCGATATGCACGGGCCGCTCTCCGGGTCGGGGTCAGCCCGCCGCAGGTTCCCGCCGCGAAGGTGCTCGCGGGGGCCAGTGCAACGTGCACGCGTTTTCGCAAATCCCACCACAAAGTGCAATTCACCCCGGGGGCCACAATAAGACCCGACGTCGCCCATACCGCAAAACGCGCGTACGCAAGCCGTTTTCCCGGCGTCGCGCCGATCGCCGCAGCCCCACCGCCCAAGAACTATGCAACCCCCATGCCTTGCGGACCCCCTGGGTGGAAGACACATACCCGGGCAGTCTTCAAAGGGAACAAGATCTCCGCGACGGCAGACGTCTGCGTGCTTGGCAAAGGGAGGGACCCGTCTTACCCAGGCAGGCGACGGCCGATTCCCGGGATGCGCGACCCCGCTCCGAAACGCCCAGTCTGAGTCTGAGTCTGTGGCGCTACTCCCCCGCGTATGCTACGATCAACTCGCCATGAGCAACGCAGCCCCATCCTCTCCTGAGATCTCGACCAGATATGAGGGCCTCGATCCCTTGGGGTCCGGCGCCATCGGCTCGGTCTACAAAGCGTTCGACACCGTACTGAGAAGAGACGTAGCCGTTAAGATCCTCTCATCGCGGGACGCTCTACCCGACGAAGTGGACTACTTCAAGAGGGAGTTTCGGACGGTCATTGATCTCAAGCACCCGCACTTGGTGGAGGTCTTCGATTTCGGAGAAACGCCCTCGGGAGATCTCTTCTACTCAATGGAGTTTCTTCCCGGAGGGACGACCGCCTCGCTGGAGACGCCGGTAGACCAGGGCGTGCTCCTCACCGCGATCGTTCAGCTCTGCAGGGCCCTGCAGTACATTCACTCCAAGGGAATAACCCATCTGGACGTGAAGCCCGACAACGTGCTCATAGGGACCGTGGATTCCAAAGGGCGGCCGCATCTGAAGCTCTCGGATTTCGGGCTTGCATCGTTGCCCAGAGCATCCTCCGAAACCCCCGCCTATGGGGGAACTCCGGCCTATGCGGCCCCTGAGGCCCTGGCCCAGGCGACCGTGGATTCCAGGGCGGACCTATTCAGCTTGGGCGTGATGGCATATGAGCTCTGCACTTCGCGCTTGCCCTTCTCCGGCCAAGAACCCCCCGGACCCGGCGGACGAGCGCCGCGTCCGAGCTCCATCAATGCGGCCCTTTCTCGAAACGTGGACAACCTCGTTCTCAAGCTCCTCGAGTTGGATCCCGCGAACCGGTACAGAGACGCCAACGCGGTGATAGAGGCGGTCAATCGCCTCTTCCGCAAGAAGTACGCGCTTGAAACGGAGAAGACCCGCACGAGCTACGTCCTCTCCCCCGCCCTGGTGGGAAGGGATAAGGAAATCGGCCGGATACGACGCGAACTGGCAGCGCTGGCGAAGGCGCCTTTCTCGATGGAAGACACGACGGGTGAAACGTCCGGAGAGTCCTTACGCGGATCGCGGAAGCGCCGGTCGGCACACGAAGAGGCCGGCCGAGACCCGGTCGAGGGGCGAGAGGGAATGGTCGGTGATCAAGCTCGAATGGGCGAAGTGCGGGCCCTGACTCCCCCGAAGCCGAGCGCGGGTCTCATATTGGTCACCGGTCCTACGGGAATCGGCAAAACACGACTCCTCCAGGACCCAAAGATCTTCGCTCAGCTAAACAACATAGCTTTCGGGGTAGGACGCCCCGCCGGCGATTCCTTGATGCCGGGAGCGCCGGTTATCGAGGCACTACGCACGCTGATGGGCTCCATACCTCCCAACAAGAGGCCCGATCCCGGACCGGAGCTTTCGAAGCTCCTCTTCCCCAAGGAAAGGGGCAAGCCGCCTGAGTTCTCCGATCCTGCTTCATTTGCAGAGAGTGTTTTCCAACTTCTAAACTCATCGGCCGCCGTGAAGCCGCTGCTGTTCTGCATAGAGGACCTACATTGGGCCGATCCTCTGACGGTCAAGACTCTGGGGCACCTGGCCCGGGGGCTTTTTCTTACGACGCTCGGCGAGTTCTCGGGCGAAACGCCGTGCCGGATCATCGTCACGCTCGACGACTCGGGGCGATTGTCCGCGGAGGTCAAGACCCTCTTTAAGGAGTACGTGGAAGCTCCATACGCGCTGCATTTGCCCCTGAGAAATCTCACGGTCAAGGAGATCGGCCATGTCGTGTCTTCCATGTTCGGACCGAAGGTCCTGCCGCACGGAGCGGCGGAGAGGCTACACGCGGCCACGGGCGGCGTACCTCTATTTCTTCGGCAGCTCGTGGCCGAGCTTGTCCGTAACGAGGTCTTTCGCTACGAGCTGGGGCAATGGAAACTCGACATCTCGCATCCGGAGGACCTACCCGCCCCCAAGGGTACAAAGCAAAGAGCCAAGGAGATCCTGGCCGGGCTGTCTCCCGATCAAGTCAAGGTGATGCGCGCTTTGTCCGTTCTGACGTCTCCCGCCGGCCCGGAAGAGGTCTCCGCATTAACCGGCGTCTCCTACCCGGCGACCAAGAGAATCCTTAGAGAAATGTCGGAAAGAGCTCTCATAGCTCAAGAGAAAGGCAAGTACCAAATATCCGACGGCCCTCTTCGAAAACACGTCTACGCATCAATCGGGGAGCGCAAGCGACGTCAAATGCACCTCGACGCCGCAGCCTACTTGTCAATGAAACCGATGCCGAGCCGCGCCAAGACCCACGCCCTAGCCCGACACTACCTGGCGGCCAAGGACAAGGAAAAGGGACTCAAGTGGGGGCTCGGCGCCGCTCGAGACAGTATGCGCACGCAGGCCAATGGAGAAGCCACCGTCTACCACAGAGAACTGCTGAAGCTGGACCCCGAGCCGGATCTCCGGGCTGAACTGCTGACGGACTACGGCCAGGCGCTTGTCGGCATGGGCAACCATGAGGAAGCCATCAATGCCTATCGAGAGGTGCTTCGCATGAAGTCAAAGGCCCGCGACGGCCAAAAGGCAAAGGTACTGAGGCTCATGGGTGACGTTCATCAAGAGACGGGGCGGGTCTCTCAGGCGAGACGATTCTTCACACGAACAACTCTGCTTGAAAGGACGTCCCCCAGCGAAGCCTGTCTTGCGCGGGCCAAACTCGCTTTCTTGGAGCACAACGCCGGCAGACCGGTTGCTGCGCAAAACCACATCGAGAGGGCGTTGCACTCCGTTCGCAAGTCAAAGCCCACACACGCCGTCGCTTCACACGTCTACCGCATAGCCGGATCCATACTCTCGGACCGGGACCGGGCCGGGGACGCTCTCCCCTACCTCCGCGAGGCACTTAGGCACGCGATTGCCGCCAATGACCGGGCGGCCCAAAGCAGCACCTATATCAGCTTGAGTGCCGTGCACCATAGACTTGCTATGTACAGCGGCGTCCGCAGAGCCGGCCTAGCCGGCCTTAAAATAGCCAGGGGGCTCTACAACCCGGTCTCGACGGCTTTTCATCTGCTCAATTTGGGGGGCGGATACTTCCGCAATGGTGAATATCGCACCGTCATTGAGTACCTCCTGGAGGCTTCTTCGTTATTCGAAAGGACTGCGTCCGTCCGTCCGTACACGTTATGTTTGGGTAATCTCGGCTTGATTCAGATCGAAATGGGTAGGTATGAAACCGCCTTTCAGTACCTCCACAAAGCTCTGTCTATACAGGAAACCAATGGTTTTCGCCTTGCCGCCCTCAATAGCCGTTCTTCAATCGTAACAGGACTCATCCACACGGGTCGGTTTGAAGAGGCTTATTCTTCGGCAAAGCGTCTTGAGGGACAGGCCAAGAAGACAGGAGTCTCCCACGATCTTTTCATGGCGCAGAAGAAGCTCGCTGATGTGCACTTTCTCAGAGGGGAGCCTTCCAAGGCCAGAGGCTTGCTTAGAGATTCGCTTCGGGGCTTCACCGAGATCGGGGAGAAGGACGAGGTCTGTGAGTGTCTGGCCAAGCTCGCGGCTATTGAAGAGAACACAGGCAATCACGGATCCAGCGCGTCGTATGCGGCGCGTGCCAAACACATGGCACGGACTCTCAAGTGCAAACCCATCGAACTCATGACGATGTGCTGCACAACGCCAAGAACTCTAAGAGATGTGCGGCGCATATGGAAGCTCGCCTCGCAAGTGGAAAGTCCCGAGCTGAGATGGAGAGCCCACGCGGCATGCGCAAGGTACTACAGGGAAAGAGGGAGCTTGTCGGCTGCGATAGGCGAGTACGGGAAGTGTGTTGACATCTTCAGATCCGTCGCGGCAGACATGAAGAATGAGAAGCTAAAGAAGGACTATATCGAGCATCCGGAAAGGAGAAGGGTCCTCATGGAGATCAAGGACCTGAAGCGAGGGCCGATCTGAGCGATCCTGATTGCTCCTGCGACCCTAATGCGAAAGCGACGAGACACCGACCGGGTGTCTCGCCGCTCCTCGCTGTCGTTCAATGGGCCTGGAGGCTATCCCTGAAACCCGGCCGCATAGTCCGAGAAATGCTCCAGCTGCGCCCGTGAAAGGTTCCTGTCCACGTCGATGTTCCTACCGACGATCTGCCAGCGTCCCGCGTCCTCGTTGTACCAATAGACCCCCAGAGTCTCCGAGGATGACTCCAGTTGCTCCGCCGGCGTTCCGCCGTAGTCGACCGTCAGGGTCACCGGTTTGTTGAAGTGCAGTCCGTGCGGCCCCAACTCGCACATGACCAGGGTGGGATCCGTTACTGAGATCTCTATCTCCGTATCCGCGGGAAGTGCCCCGGGCGGGAACTCAAGCGTAAATCTTCCCAGTGAGACGACTCCGCCCTTCTCGGCGCTCACGAGAGCGGATGTGGCCTTTCCGGAATTCGCTACCGGGATCTCGAGCCTGAACTCGCCCTCGGGATCAGGGACTATGTTGAAATAGCCTCCCCCCTCGGAGCCTCCGTCACCGGGCGTGGCAACCGCGGCCGGCCCCATGATGTTGTCGGAACTGCAGCCCAGCACGAACGTCAGGGCCACAACCAGAAGTCCGCACCCCAGTTTTCGTCCGTTTCTCTTTCTCTCGCTCTGCCTGGACACTTTCAGCACCTCCTCTTCTCATCTCCTTGTCGGCAATCTCTTCATGCCCTCTTTTCACGGACACTCGTTCTTTCCGGTCTCAACGCAACTCCGGTGCCAAACGCTCCTGGGCCGTCCAAGGGAGGATCAGACTTGATTCCGAGCGGGCCGGGCCGGCGGGTCGGGATACGCTAACTTGTTTTCAACAGAGGGATTGAGGTGACTACCGGACGATGATCACCCGAGGGTCGCCGCCGGGAGATGAGAGATGCCGGTGGACGGCACCTGCGGGGCCGAACGCCCGGCTGGGTGATTTTGAGGGTGCGTATTGCGAGTCCGGGGATGCTATTTGCTGTGTGTCAATCAGTTGCGGCCGCCGGCTCCGACGAGCCACTTTGATGGTTTTCGCCCAGAATCGGAGTCCTTTTCGATTTCCACACCGTGTTGTCTCATTTTCGTTCTGAGTTTTCCCCTTCCGATGTGGAGAAGCCGGGCCGCCTCCGTCACGTTCCCCCCGGCGGCGCCAAGGGCCGCCTCGATCAGCTTTCTCTCAACCACACTCAGGGGAAGTCCTTCAGGCGGCAGCTCCAGATCCTCATCCGCCAACGCGCCCAGCGGCAAGTGCGAGGCTTGCACGGAATCGACGATGGGAAGGTCTTTTGAGCGGATCAGGCCCGTGGTGTTCAGCAAGACCGCCCGCTCGATCACGTTCATGAGCTCTCTGACGTTGCCGGGCCATCGGTACTTCTCCAGCGCCTTTATGGCGCCGGGAGCCATTTCCACGCGTCCCTTGCCGAGCTTCGCGGCAAAATACTCAGTGAAGTGATTCGCCAGAGTTTCGACGTCCTCACGTCTTGCGCGCAGAGGAGGCATGTGGAGCTGCACGACGTTCAACCTGTAGTAGAGATCCTGGCGGAAACGCCTCTCCTTGGCGAGAAGGGCCAGGTCGCGGTTCGTGGCCGCTATAATCCTCGCGTCCACGTCTATGATCCGCCGCCCCGAAACCCTCCGGAGCTGTTTGGTATCCAGGAACCTGAGGAGCTTGGCCTGCAGGTAGGGGCTCATCTCGCCAATTTCGTCCAGGAATATCGTCCCTCCGTCGGCCATCTGAAAGAGCCCCATTTTCTCGCGCTTTGCGTCGGTAAAAGCGCCCCTCTCGTGTCCGAATAGCTCGCTCTCCAGAAGCTCGGAGGGGATGGCCGCGCAGTTCACCTCAATGAAAGGGCCGTCTCTGCGCTTGCTCTCCGCGTGGATCGCGTGAGCTATCAGCTCCTTGCCGGTGCCGCTCTCTCCGAGAATGAGCACTGAGGTGGCATCGCTCCCGGCTACTTGGCGCGCCATGTCTACGACTTCGAGAAACGCCGGCGCGGAGCCTATTATGCTGTCGAAGGCCTGAGCTTTCCCCCTGGCTCGGGAATACGCCTCTCTCGCATGGCGCTCGCGCGTGGACCTTGCGATGTTCCCAAGGATCTCGGCCAGAAACTCGGTGTCGAGGGGCTTGGGAAGCACCGTATGCACCCTGAGCTCTTTCGCCAAGCGTTCCGACTCGCTGAGGGATCGCGTGCCCAGAGCGAGGATTTGCATTTTCTCGTCCTGCGCCTTGCGCAACGCAAGCCCGTCGAACCAGCCGTCCTCGCCGCATGAGTCGAGATCCACAAGAGCCGCGTCGGCCGGCGGCGCGTTGCCGATCGCGTCGGGCAAGGCCGGACAGATGGGCCAGTAGCCGAAAGTGCTCACGAGATCCGCGAGCCACTCTCTGTCCGCACTGGATCCGCTGACGACTAGAATGCCGATGGCCATAGATCTACCCCTCCTCCCGACCAGAGTTCAGGTAACGCAATTATCGGCGCGGGCCCATGGGATGTTCAGTATTCGGGAGTTTGGCCAAAGACGGTACCGCGGGCCCGGCTTCAAACGCACCCAGGGTAGGCACCAGGCCCTTCGGCTCCGGGGCGGCCCAGGCCCGGGGAGGATCGCGCAGGCCGCGCACGGAGCAGGTGCGCAAGTTCGGCTCATGGGGAATCGGCCGGGCCGCAGACGCCAAAGCGGGCCAAATAGCAAGCCCCGTTGGCCGATCACGGGTGGTGGTTGCCGATCCTTGAGCCGGATATGCCCTCAGGCCGGCACCAAACTGGGGAGCACGCCTCTCCTTGCTCGCTCCGGCAGCGTGCACGCCCAGTGAAACCCAGTCGAGGGAGACCTACTAATCCACTGCCCGACCTGCGCCTTTCTGCCTCAATGCCAGGTAAACGTCCTCCAGAGTCGGAAGCTTCTCGCTCCTGAACCGCGCCTTGAGAGCTGCAATCCGTTCGTCAACCAGTATCTTCCCGGCATCAATCAGGATCACCCTGTCGCAGATATTTTCCACCTCCGAGAGCGTGTGACTGCTCAGGAGAATCGCCTTTCCCCGATCCCTGAACCGCCTCAACAGGTCCTTCAATGTGATCCTGGAGTCCGGATCGAGGCCGGCAAGCGGTTCATCGAGGAGAATCACCTTGGGATCATGTATCACTGTTCTTATGAAAACGATCTTCTCCTTCATGCCCTTTGAGAGCTTTCCAACGTGCATATCCTTGCGATCTGCCAGGTCGAACATTTCGAGATACTCTCTGATCCTCTTGTCGAGATCGTCGATCTGATAGAAGGACGCGTAGAACTCCAGATTCCGGCGGACCGTAAGCTTCTCATAGACCCCGGAGACTTCGGGAAAAACACCAATCACCCTGCGCACTCCCTTTGGCTCTTTCATGATGTCAAGCCCACAGACACTAATCGAGCCCGAACCGGGCCTCAGCAAAGTGCTTATCAGCCTGATGAGGGTCGTTTTGCCGGCACCGTTGGGGCCTATGAGACCCACGACCTCTCCCGATCTCAGAGCAAAGGAGACGCCCTTAATCGCTTCGACCTCACCGTAACTTTTGCTGATCGAATCAGCGGATACTAAAACCTCGTCCATTCGCTTTGCTACCCCCGCCCTCCCGCGTGCCGACAGCGGCGAATGCGTTTCCCCAAACGCGACCTCACTCACTCCACGACTTACCCTCCGAAGGTCTGCATCCGTGTCTCGAGCGCCGCAAACATCACTCTCCATCCGGTCACCAAGAGCCACAGGAAGATCACCGCAAGCGCCGCCCCGCGTTTCGTTACGCCGACCACCTTTGACAAACCCAGAATCATAAGGCACACGTACCATACGGAGAACACCGTTATGTTCTCAAGAAAAGCCGCCAAAACCACCTTGTCGGAATCGCCCAACAGTATGTCAAGCCCAAGGACCACGTTAAGATCCCCCAGTTCGCCCCCCGCATAACCTTCCTTTAAACGTAGGATCAGCAGATTCACGTATTCTCCAAGCAGAGTCACGACCCAACAGTGTGCCGCCACGGACAGGACCGGCTTAAACCGGACATCATTCTTCACGAGGACCATCAGCCAATATAGCACAGCGGCGGCAGCCACCCATTTGACCAGCATTATTAGAGGCGACAAACCCACAATCGCCACGTTGGCCGCACCGAGAAACTCCATCAACCGGTCGGCCTCTTCGGTTTCAAGCGCGTCAACCACGCCGGACTCGATCATCCTGAACCCTATTTGAGAATGAAGCCAATAGGCACACATATTGCCCAGGCCCAAGACTATGAACGGAGTCACCCAAGAAGGCGTTCCTCTGACATGATCAAACGTCTCCCCGGGCCTAAGAATAACTCCGACCAGATTCGGCAATCGCCACCGCATTGCAAACCCCCGAGAGATAATCGTTCATTAGTACCTCAGCAGCAATCGCTCCCTGTTGAACAAACGCACGGCAACAGTGAAAAGCACGACATCCAACGCCAGGACACACAACGTGACTAGGATCACAGATCGGTTTTCGAAGATCACAAATACCCCATATAACGCGAGGAGCACTACCATAATTCCCGTAGCGGGTATCACTGAAAACTTCTGTGCCGCATCGGTGTCGGCAACCAGGACCGAAGGTATGGCAGCCAGAAGGGCAGACATGGAGGCGACCGCAGGAGCCGTCAATAGTACCGTCACTGCGAATTCGGGGTCCAGCAAAGGATGCAGTGCTTGAGACGAAAACAACATCAAGGCTATGCTCACTGCAACACCACAGCAGAGCCAACAGGCCGCAAGGGGCAACAGTACTGCCGGCACTATCTTCGCCAATAGGATTGCCATGTCCGAAACCGGGAGCAAGAGCAGCGATTCCAGAGTCCTGTGCTCCTTCTCGCCGACAACCGCCGTAGCCCCAAGAAGTGCGGGATGCACTCCACAGATGAATAGCATTGCGAACGACAGGACGATCCCTCCCAGTCCTCCCAACAAGATCGCTTCATCGCCATAGCCCGGAAATCGTTCCCGCAGCACGTTTGATTCTTGCGAATCCATAAGCTGCTGCTCCGCAACCACGGCGGAGCACAACATGCCCAAAAGAGTGAGAAGCAAAATAACCCCGACTACAAGCGAGGCCAACTGCTTCTTGTTGGCCGCATATTGCAGCAACTCATGCCTCAGCAATCCTCGTATTCCCGACCCATCCACCATACGCTCCTCGTTGATGAAATCCACCGCTTCGTTGCATCGCTGTTGCCCGGCCTCCCACTGTCAACTTCACCCGTTGCCATATCAATCAGCAGGATTCCAAACAATCTATGTCGGCTTGGGTGGCGTTGCCAAACGCCCCTCTCTGCTCGAAGCCTCATGCACGCTATTTGAAGCGCATAAGCAAACTCTCCCGGTCAAAACGGGATACGGCTATTCCCAACATGACAACGGCCAACCCGGCCACGAGAAGCGTCACAAGAAGCACAAACATGATCGAAAATGTGATATTGGCCAGATACACAAGACCAAAACACACGGCACCGACGGCACCGGGCAGAAATCCCAGACTTAGTGCCGTCTTACTGTCCGCAACGCCGACAGAGACGACTATCCCACCGAATGCGGACATCACGGCCAATACGGGGACTGAAAGAAATGCCATCATCAGAAGCCTGGAGTTCAGTAGGTAGCTCGTCAATTCGGTTGACATGAATCCCGCGGCGGCCAAGACAGTGACCCCGTAGGCCAGCCATGTCACTGCGACAGCGGGAAGCGCGGCAGCCGCCGTCTTTGCAAGAAGGAGCTCTTTTTCGGACACTGGGATCAGGAGGAGACATTCCAGCGTGTTCTTGTCCTTCTCCCCAGTCAGGGACATTGTCGTCTGAGTTCCCGGCCATAGTGCTGCAGGAAGGGGCAAGAGCGCAGGGAAGACAATGTCCACAACGGCGATGCGTACAAGTGTTAGCTCACTAGAGTCCGGAAAACGATCAGCCAACGCCAGGAGAAGCTCAGAGCCCATGTAATTCCCTTTGTAGATGGGAAAAACCAGCGCGCCGATCATATAGGCAAATATCATCAGGACCATGCCAGCATTCCATGCCAAGCGGCTCTTGCTTGACGCTTCCTTTAACCACTCGTTCGTTGCCAGGCTAAGTAGATTGGCGCGGCTCATTTCGTCTCCGAGATCACATCCTGCCATGAGCATCCGATGCCTTGCGCTGATCGGAACCGTCCTCGTTAACACTGCCAAGGCGGTCACACTAGGCTGCGGTGGGCGCGGCCACTCCCACACGGGATAGGATCGCCCGGCGAAGCGGCCACGCTATCACCGCTACGAGCCCTAACCTCTTCCTCTCTTTCCTGATTGCGACGAATGTGCTGTCGCAACTACCATCGCCGCAGTCGTTCCTAGTCGCCCGTCAACCCCGCGATCAGGTCTATGGCCGCGAAGACGGCACATGCTCCGCAAACGGTTCCCAGGATAGGACCAGCGCACGCTGCGCCTTTGGAAACCAGTGCGCTAAGACCCATCACAACACATCCCGCTCGAACGTAACCGACAATCTTGCTGCCGCGCCACTTATCTTGCCAGCCATCGTCGGCGGCCTGGGCGGCACTCAACGATGCCGTGTGCTTCACGGGTGCCGGCTGCGAAGCCCAGACGGGCACGACAACAGTGGCCAACAGACTCAGAATCAACACCGCAGATACTGACCGGCTCATGGCTCATCCTCCTTCTGTGGTGATTTGGTCCTTTGGCTCCATCCGGGCTCCTCTTACTTGCACTCACCACCTCCTTTCGATGCTCCTAGGCCGTATTTGATTGCCAACGATTAAGACGCAATGACTGCGAACCTCCAACTCGGCACATCATCAAGTCGCCTCAACAACTTCTCCAGACTACCCCGCTTGATTACTCGTCGGCGTCCTCGGCCACAACCGCCTCAAGTGCTATCTTGCCCTCAACCGCGAAACCATGAATCAAGCGCCTCATCATGCCTAGCCGCATACTCCCGCCTCTGCTGAAACGGACGATGCCCCTCTCGTCGATAAGGACTAGAGTCGGCTCAGAAGTAACTCGGTAGCCACTGCGCATTGATCCGCAGTCGACGACCAGCGGAAATGACAAGGTGAAGTCACCGGCAAAGCCGGACGTCCTTTCATCGCTGCTCTCCGAAACGGCCAACATTTCAAGATCCGGCGGACCCAAAACCTCCCTGCTCAGCTTGTCCAAATAGCCAAGCTGCTGCACGCACGCAGGGCAATCGAAATCCACGAACAGCAGCGCTAACCTTCTCCCCTCATAGGTGCTAAGCGTGTGATACTCGCCCCTGAGGGTAGCAACCTCGAAATCAGGAGCTTGTTTGCCGACGATGGATTGATTGTGTGCGACTTGCAGTCTCTCAGCAAACCAAAGCGTGGCCGCCACCGGCAAGATCACACCCAACGCCAGCGCCGTCGCTACTTGCAGTTTTCTGGCAGCGGTCATCGCCCTTCACCTGTGACCCATCGCCGCAGCGGCATCCGTTCTTGTCACGTACGCCCCGCAACACTCTTCGTCAACACGAAATGACGAATGATTGAAGGTGGCCGCAACCGGGAGCAAGAGGAACTCAAGACCTCGTGAGAATCGTAGGGTCATTGTATGCGAAGTGAATTCGATGAGAAGCTTGGGACTTCGGCAGGACTGCAAAGACAGTAAGAAGCCCAACGACCTGGGAGGTCCGAAACAGCGCAATAGGTGCTGTGAAAGGCTAGTGAGCACCGTCAAGCCTCAGGCGCATGGCAACAAAAACCAACGGCGCTTCGCGCCAATCACGGGTGGCTCCGGCACTCTTATTTATCTTATAGCCGAATTCCCTTTCAAGTGTCAAGGAAAAAAGACAATGTGGTGCAAACAGCAGCGTCGAAATTCCGACACTTTCGCCTAGAGACCTAACCTCAATGCGTCGAAAACCGGAAGGTGCTTGACGCTATCCGGCACGCAATGCCGGCCGAAACACAGCAGCCGGGGTCCCTCCGCAGCGTCACGAACCGGGGCGGCATGAGGGGCGGCGTCGCGCGGCGGACTTGGCCTGCATACGGGGAGAACCCCCTGTTGGGTGCCTATAGTTCTGACACATCAAGGCTGATATGGAACAACCGACGTCAAGCCACAGGACGACCCCGAGCGCTCTGGCGGTCACGGACGTCGGACCCGGCCACGGCATGCATCCAGGCCTGATCCAGGCTGCATTTCCGGTTGTTGCACTACGGCCGGCAGGCTCACATCTGACTCAGCTACCCGTCCCTGCGCGGGCTTTGCCCAATACGAGAACAGCCGTTCTCGTCCGGCCTCCCTCCCTCTGGGCTGTGTTCCGGAGAGAAGAAAAGCGACCGGGGAGGCCCTTTCGAGCCTCCCCGGCAGTAACAACTCCGTCTATCGCAGATCCTAGTACATGTCTCCGCCGTAGCCGCCGCCCGGGCCCGGAGGCATCGGAGCCTTCTCCTTCTCGGGAATCTCCGTAACCAGAGCCTCGGTGGTCAACATCAACGCCGCGATGCTGGCGGCGTTTTGCAGCGCGATCCTGGTGACCTTGGTGGGATCGACGACACCGGCCTCGAACATGTCCTCGAACGCCATCGTGTCGGCGTTGAAGCCCGTAAGCTTCTTCTCTTTCTTGACCTGCTCTACGATAACCGAGCCTTCCATGCCGGCATTGCCGGCTATCTGCTTCATGGGCTCGACGAGCGCGCGCCTCACAATGCTCACGCCCAAGCGCTCGTCGTCGCTCAGTCCCGCCTCCTTCTCCAGCTTGTCCAGCGCGGGAATCGAGCGAACCAGAGCAAGCCCGCCGCCCGGTATGATACCTTCCTCGACGGCGGCGCGCGTCGCGTGCAACGCGTCCTCGACGCGGGCTTTCTTCTCCTTCATCTCGGTCTCGGTGGCTGCGCCGACGTTGATGACGGCAACACCGCCCGCCAGCTTGGCGAGCCGCTCCTGCAGCTTCTCGCTGTCGTAATCCGAGGTCGACTCGTCCCTGAGCTTCTTTATCTGGGCGATCCTGCCCTGGATGTCGGTCGCCTTGCCGGCACCCTCGATGATCGTGGTGTTGTCCTTGTCGATCATCACTCTCTTGGCCTTGCCCAGATCCTGGAGCTGCATGCCCTCGAGCTTGATGCCCAGGTCTTCGGAGATCATCTGGCCGCCCGTCAGGATCGCGATGTCCTCGAGCATGGCCTTGCGGCGGTCGCCGAACCCGGGGGCCTTGACGGCCGCGCAGGAGAGCGTGCCGCGGAGCTTGTTGACGACCAGAGTAGCGAGAGCCTCGCCCTCGACGTCCTCGGCTATGATAAGCAAGGGCTTGCCGCTCTGCGCGACTTTCTCCAACAGCGGGAGCAGGTCCTTCATGTTGGAGATCTTCTTCTCGTGGATAAGGATGAAGCAGTCCTCGAGGCCGACCTCCATGCTGTCCTTGTCCGTGATGAAATAAGGGGAGAGATATCCCTTATCGAACTGCATACCCTCAACCACGTCGAGGGTGGTCTCCATGCTCTTCGCTTCCTCGACGGTGATGGTGCCTTCCTTGCCCACCTTGTCCATCGCGTCCGCGATGATCTGGCCTATGGTCGTATCGCCGTTGGCGGAGATGCATCCGACCTGAGAGATCTCCCTGCTCTCCTTGACGTTTCGGCTGATCTTCTCCAGCTCCTTGATGACGGAGCCGACCGCCTTCTCGATCCCGCGCTTAATGCCCATCGGATTCGCGCCGGCCGTGACGTTCCGCAGGCCTTCCCTAAAGATCGCCTCGGCAAGAACCGTCGCCGTCGTAGTCCCATCGCCGGCCACGTCGCTCGTCTTTGAGGCCACCTCGCGCACCATCTGAGCGCCCATGTTCTCATAGGGATCTTCCAGCTCTATCTCCTTGGCCACCGTCACGCCGTCTTTGGTGATCGTGGGCGATCCCCACTTCTTGTCGAGCACCACGTTTCTACCCTTCGGCCCCAGGGTAACCTTGACGGCCCTGCTTAACTGCTCAACGCCGTCCAAAATCGCCTGGCGCGCGTCTTCCCTGAACTTCAATTGCTTCGCAGCCATTTGAACTCACTCCTTGATCTTAGTTGAAGCCGAAAATCGACCGTGATCGCGAACCTACTTCACGACAATCGCCAGGACGTCCTCTTCCCTCATGATCACGTACTCGTCGCCCTGGATCTTGACCTCGGTGCCCGAGTACTTGCCCATGAGAATCCTGTCACCCTTCTTGACCTCGAGCGGGATGCGCTTGCCTTCCTCATTGAGCCTGCCCGTACCGACTCCGATTACCTCGGCTTGCTGCGGCTTCTCTTTTGCGGTATCCGGAATGATGATACCGCCCTTCTTGATCTCCTCCTCTTCGATTCTCTTGACAAGAATCCTGTCGGCAAGAGGCTGTACTTTCATCGCTCGTCACTCCTTTCCGTGATGAGTTGATCCACTCCCCCGTGGATCGGTCGACTACCCGGCGGTTTGATCGACTCCCTGGTGGGTTGAACCGCCAATCCCAACTTAAGTGGTCTGTACCGGATGAGTTGATCCGAGTGATTCGGATTTCCCCCCGACAGTACTTGGGGACCACATTGCAATATGCACTGAACGTGCCGGCCTGGGGAGAATTCGGGCAACCCACTCGTAAGGCCATGATATATAATAGGATGGATTCGCAATGCCGGACGGCGCGGAGGGCAAAAGCCGTTTCGGCGGAGGATCGGTTTGCCCAATTGGCACGAACCGGCCTGAGGCGGCGGCGAAAGGATCACCGAAGGCCTCTTCGCGGAGTCGGTCCTTGCCATTTGGGCAAGAGCCGCGGAGCGCCTGCGCCCGACCGTCCCGCGGCCGAGAGACCGCCTATAGGACAAGAGCGCCTTATCCGATCTCGTATTCCTTTATCTTCCTGTAGAGCGTTCTCAGTCCGATCCCGAGCATCTCGGCGGCTTTGTGCTTGTCGTAGCCGACCTGCTTCAGGGTCTCCTGTATGGCCGTGCGTTCGATCTCGCTCATGGTCATGCCCACGCGCGCGGGTATCGCCTTTATCCGCGTATCCTGTTGGCGCAGACGCAACGGAAGGTCGCCTACCTCGAGCAGCCTCTTGCTCGTGCAGAACACGACCATCCCTTCCACGACGTTCTTAAGCTCCCTTACGTTGCCCGGCCAGTTGTATTGAAGGAGACAATCGGTGGCGCCGCGGGTTATTCCCGTCACCTGCCTGTTGTTGTCCTTGTTGAACTCCTTTATGAAGGCGTCGACCAGCAGGGGAATGTCCTGTTTCCTTTCCCTAAGCGGGGGTACTTCTATCCTGGCCACGTTCAGCCTATATAAGAGAGGCTCCCTGTACTTGCCCTCCTCCACCAACTCGGCCAGGTCCTGGTTCGTCGCGGCTACAACCCGGACGTCGACCCTGATGGTCTTGTTGCCGCCGACTCTCTCGAACTCCCGTTCCTGGAGCACCCTGAGCAGCTTCGCCTGGGTTGACAGAGGCATCTCCCCCACTTCATCCAAGAAGAGCGTGCCGCCGTCCGCTATCTCGAATCGGCCCCGCCTCTCGGCGACGGCGCCGGTAAACGCCCCCTTTTCGTGACCGAAGAGCTCGCTTTCGATCACTCCCTCGGCGAGAGCAGCGCAGTTCAGCATAACGAAAGGGCTGTCCCTTCGGTTGCTGTTGTGATGTAAGGCCTTGGCGACGAGCTCTTTCCCGGTGCCGGTCTCCCCGCTTATGAGAACCGTTGTCCTGGCGTCGGCCACCTGTTTGATTCTATCGAAGACCCTTGCCATGGCCCGGGAGCCCCCGATGATGTCGCCGAAGCCGTACCTGTGGTTCATCCTTCTCTTGAGCTCCGTAAGCTCTCCGGCGAGCTTCTGATGGGAGAGACCGCGCTCGATGACGGCGATCAGCTTCTCCATGATCAAGGGCTTGTTCTGGAAGTCGTAGGCGCCCTTGCGCATGGCCTCCGTGGCAAGCTCCATCTCGGGCTCCTCGGTTATCATTATCACGCAAATCTCGGGGTTTCTCTTTCTGGCGACGTGTAGCAGCCGCATGCCGTCTATGTGATGGGCGTTCAACTCCGAGATCATCACGTTTATCGGATGCACCGAGTCCAAGACGTTGTATCCCGCCTCGCCGTCCCTCGCCCATATGACCTTGTGCCCCACAGACTCGAGGGCGGTCACGAGCCTCTGCGCCCCCGCGAGGTCGCCGTCCACCACCAAGACGTTTGCCTTGAGACCGGTGGACTTTAGAGAGTCTATGCCCCTTGGATTATCCTGCATACTCTGCGCTTTCTTCCCTTCCGGCCGGTATCGCTCCTACGGCCGGCGCTTTTCTATTATGGGCCGCATCTTCTCGGCCAGGAACTCGCCCACGACGGCATGGGCGTGATGGTTCCAGTGGCCGACCGTTTGGCTGCCTTTCCAGAAGTGAGGATCGACGCCCGATTCCGACAGTTCTTCCAGCCTTGGCGACGGATCGAAGAAAGTTATCCCGCTTTCCACGACGGAACGCACGAAATCCTCGGGCAAGTGGTCGCGACGAACGATTATGATCTCCGGCGCACCCTCGCGGTTCTCCTCCGCAAGCCGGCGTAGGATCGCACGGTTCAGGGCCTTACGTTCGGGATCTTCGACGCGGGCCTCGCTCTCGCCGGCGGGACCAAAGGCATGCGGCCTGAACAGCTTGTTGTATTTTCCCTCTAACTTTCCAAACAGTATTCTCGAATGATCGCCTCTCTTGACGCGCAACTCGCATTGCCTCAGAAGTGAGTAGATCGCGAAGTCTCGGAGGAAGCTCAGCTTCTTCATCCCCAGGTATTCTTCGCCGGACCGAAAGCCGTAGTCCACCTCCAGGGAGTCTCCTTTCACCTCCACCCTGGGTCCCACTGCCATCTCGCCCCTGTTCAGATTGTTTGTCGAGAAAAAGAACAACACGTAGTCGGGCGAGAACTTCTTTCCGAACAACTCGTAGTAAAGATACATCCGCTCGAAATTGGCGGCCGTGAAGCCGAGATTGATCGCCTGCACCGTTCGCTCCGAGGTCTCATTGAGCCCGTCCTCGAGTACGCTGCGGAAATGCAAATCGTCGAAGAGATACCGACCGAGAACGAAGGAGTCCCCGACCAAGGCGATTCTGATCACTCCCTCGGGCTTCTCGGGAGGATAGGCCGCGCCGGGGTAGCCGTATTCATTGATCCGGTTCATGCAGAAGCCCTCTTTTATGCAAATCATGTCGGTGTCGGGCTTCCAAACGAGTCCCAGCGACTCGTCCGGGGTCATCTGCGCGGGTTGGCTGGTTCCGGTGAACCGGCAGAAGAACTCGAGAACGATCAATACGGCGCAGAAAGCGGCGCCGAAACCGAACAGCGAGCGCATCTTGCTCAAGTACTTCCTCCTCACAACCGTTCCGGATTCGCCCTAGAACTGGAAATACACAAAGGGATAGACCGGCGCCTGGAACATGTACACGAGAGTCACGCCGAACGTCGCGGCGTACACCCCGAGTCGCAATGCCGGCGGCACCCTGATCATGTACGCATGGTCTTTTGTCCAATATTCTATCAAATCGAGACCGATGGTTACAGCGTAGTAGGCGGCCGTGATCATTATGACCTGGGAGGTGAACAGCCCGCCCTCCCAGAACACCAGCCTCTTCAGCATATACCAAGCGGTCCCGAAGGACTGAGACCTGAAGAACAGGAGTCCGAACAGAAAAAGGGCATGCGTCCCGATCACCTTGAATATGTAGACTATCAAGCCCCCCACGGTCGTATACGCAAAGCCTACGGTGGCCTTCTTGCCCCTCAGCACGAGCTTGTGAGCGCAGAGGAATATTCCCTGCAGCGCCCCCCACACGACGAAGGTCCACATGGCGCCGTGCCACAGCCCCACCAGCGTCATGGCTATCATGATGTTCAAGTACGTCCTCGCGGAGCCTTTCCGGTTTCCTCCGAGGGCTATGTAGACGTAGTCCCTCACCCACAAGGACAGGGAGATGTGCCAGCGTTTCCAAAGTTCGGTTATGTTGGCCGAAAGGTAAGGTTGCTCGAAGTTGATCATGATGTGAACGCCGAAGAACCTCGCGGTTCCCCGAGCGATATTGCTGTATCCGGAGAAGTCCGCGTAGACCTGTATCGCGAACAGCAAGAGCCCCATCAACAGCTCGGGAGACGAGTAAATCGAAGGATCGGCGAAGACCTGATCCACTATGCGCCCGCATGTGTCGCCGATCATGACTTTCTTGAAGAAACCCGCCACAATCAGCGCGAAACCCTCATCGAAATCCCGCCTTGTCGCCACGGGCTTCTTCTCTATTTGAGGCAGCAGATGTACGGCCCGTTCGATAGGTCCGGCCACCAACTGGGGAAAGAACGCGACAAACAGGGCGAAGTTCGGGAAGGAATTGGTAGGCGCGAACTTCCCCCGGTAGATGTCGATCGTGTAAGACATCGTCTGAAACGTGTAGAACGAGATCCCCACCGGCAAGATGATGTGGAGGTGCACGAAATCAAGCTGCAGCCCGAAAACCGCGGCCAGGTCCGCAAAGGAATCCACGAAGAAATTGAAGTACTTGAAGAACCCCAGGAAACCGAGATTGCCGGCCACGCTGCACAGAAGGAGCAGCTTCCTGCGCGATCGGTCCTCCGCCCGATACAGGGCCCGACCCACGAAGAAGTCAAGCACCGTCGAGGCGAGGATCAGAAAGAGAAACCGCCAATCCCAATAGCCGTAGAAGACGTAGCTCGCGCCCAGCAGGAAGAGATTGCGGTAACGCCGGGGGAGCAACCGATGCACGGGCAAAACCACGCCCAGGAAGATGAGAAATATGAAGGAATTGAAGAGCATCAGCCCGCCCGTAGCTTCGACCAAACGGCACACCGGCCCCGCGCTCGCCGAATTGCCTCGATTCGCCTCTTAGCGACGCCGTCCGCCTCAATCCGCCCCGCCGGAAGAACTCCGAGCGAACCCGGCCGGCGCAACGGACACGAATGCCAACGATTATAGCACGACCCGCCCACATCCGAAGCCGGACAGCACCGACCAGGCCTGATGCCCACGCCCGAGGCGCCCCTTTCGCCGGCGAACGACCCTCCGCACCCCCTCGCCGAGCCCCCGGCCAAAGCGAACCTTAACGCGGACGAAGGATGTTTCGTAAGGCCCCCTTGCGCAGGAGCGACCGGAGATCCACCGGCGCGAAGCGAAGGTTAGCTCCGCGAAGCGGGCGCGGGGGCCCAAGAAACACCTTCGGACGCACCCCCCAATCGCCTTCATAGGGGCTTGACAGCGGCCCGTGTCCAAGTAAAATCTTCACAACGGCTCAGGCCGGCTCCCCAGCCGGCTGCCTCCTCCCGGGAGGCGGCAGTATCCGTGGAAGATTCCAAGTCGTGCGGAGGTTTAGCAATGATCGAGGTTGAGAACCTCACCAAGAGGTACGGCCCATTCACCGCCATAGAGGACGTCACGTTCTCGGTGGGAAAGGGCGAGGTGCTTGGTTTCCTGGGCCCGAACGGCGCCGGAAAGACCACGACGATGCGCATTCTGACGTGCTTTCACCCGGCCACGAGCGGCACGGCCAAAGTGGCGGGCTTCGACGTCTTCAGGAAACCTCTCGAGGTGCGCAAGCGAATAGGCTACGTCCCCGAGAACGTCCCGTTGTACGGCGAGATGTCGGTCCGGTCTTACCTGAGCTTCGTCGCGGACATAAAGGGCGTTGAAGGAGGCGCCAAGGAGTCGAGAGTCGGAAAAGCCCTGGAAATCTGCGACATCGAGCCCGTCCAAGACAGGTTGATCGGCAAGCTCTCAAAAGGCTACAAGCAGCGCGTGGGCCTGGCCCAGGCTCTGCTCCACGAGCCCGAAGTGCTAGTGCTGGACGAGCCCACGGAGGGCCTCGACCCGAGACAGATAATCGAGGTGAGAGAGCTCATCAAGAGGCTCCGCGGCGAGAGAACCATCATTCTGAGCAGCCATATCCTGCCGGAGGTAAGCCAGACCTGCGAGAGGGTCGTGATCATCAACAACGGCCGCATCGTAGCGACGGACACGCCGGAAAGGCTGGAGGCGAGCGTCAGGGGCGCTCACGAGATCCGCATTACGGTCCGCGGCCCGGCAGATGACGTGCCCGGAGCGATTCGAGAGGTATCCGGAGTGACAAACGTGCGGCTTGAGAGATCCTCCGACGGGCAATCCACCTGGGTGGTCACGAGCAGCCTGGACGAGGATATCCGTGAGGCGGTAGCCAAGGCGATCCATAAGAAGAGCTGGGGCCTGTTGGAGCTGTCTCCCGTGGGGATGAGCCTGGAGCAGATATTCCTCGAGCTCACGACCCAGGAACCCGCTCCTCACCATGAGGAGGGCGCGCCATGACAAAAAGCCTTGCGATCTTCAAGAAAGAGATGCGGTCCTATTTCGTCTCGCCCGTCGCCTATGTCGTGCTCGCGGTCTTCCTGGGCCTTGCCGGATATTTCTTCTACAGCCAACTGGCCACCTTCATAAGGGCCAGTCTCGTTTACACGCAACAGGCCATGGCCTACCGGATGGCCCCGCCACCCATGAACGTCAATGAGTGGGTGATCAGGCCTTTCTTCTACAACATAAGCATAATCACGCTTTTCCTGATACCGATGATAACGATGCGCCTCGTCGCGGAGGAAAAGAAGAGCGGCACGATAGAGCTTCTCCTGACGTCTCCCGTCACGGACTTCCAGTTCACCATGGGCAAGTTCTTGGCGGGCCTGGCCCTTTACGCGGTCATGATCGGCTCAACCGTTCTTCACTTCTTCATCCTCTTCCAGTGGGGAAAGCCGGACATCGGTCCCGTCCTCACGGGCTATCTGGGACTTCTTCTATCGGGCGCGGCCCTGCTCGCTCTGGGGCTTCTAATCTCCTCATTCACCGAGAACCAGATCGTGGCCGCGGCGGTGAGCTTCGGCATCTTCCTTCTGTTGTGGATCATAGGGTGGGCGGCGGACTTCGCCGGACCGCATCTGGGGGCTTTGCTGGGTTACCTCTCGATAATCGACCACTTCGAGGACTTCTCCAAGGGCGTGATAGATACCAGGGACATCGTGTTCTATCTTAGCTTCGTATTCGGCGCGATTCTGCTGACCATCAGGTCGGTTGAGGCGCGGAAGTGGAGGGGATAATACCGGACATGAAAGGCAACCTTTTCGCGATTCTGGGATTGATCGGTTTGGTGGCGCTGGGCGCCGGGTTGATACTGGCGTCCTCATCCGGCCAATGGACGACGGCCCCGACACTGCTCACCGCGGGCGGGGGGTTGCTGATAGTGCTTTTTATCGTTGCCTATAGGCGTGAGGCAAAAGCGACTCTGGGCAGCCGCTCGGCTATGTACGGCGCCAACTTGGCGATCGTAACGCTCGCCTTAATCGGGATACTGACCATCGTCAACATTCTCGCGGCCAAGTATCACCAGCGCAAGGACCTCACGCACTCCGGCATGTACAGCCTCGCCTCGCAGACGGTGAAGCTGCTGGAGGGTTTGGACAAGGACGTCAACGTGCTCGCTTTCTTCAAGGACGACGGCGGCGATAGAGGCGTGGTTGAGGATCTGCTGGAGGAGTACAAGTTCATCTCGGACAAGTTCAAGGTTCAGTTCATAGATCCCGACAAGAACCCCGCTATCACCAAGAGATACGGCGTCACCAACTACGGGACCGTCGTGCTGGAGTCCGGCGACAAGCTGGAGAGAATCGTCGAGGGCGGAAACACGAGCGAAGAGAGCGTGACGAACGCTCTGCTAAGAGTGATCCGGGAGGGCAAGAAGAAGATCTACTTCATCGAGGGTCACGGCGAGGCCGACTTGGAAGACGCCGATAGGACCGGCTACAGTCAGGCCAAGGCGATGCTCGAGAACCAGAACTACGAAGTGGCCGTTCTGTTTCTTATGAGGGAAGAGGAGGTTCCCGAGGACTGCGCACTCCTTATAGCCGGCGGCCCGGAAAAAGAATTCATCGAGTCGGAGCTGGAAACGCTCAACCGATACCTGGAGCGGGCGGGCAAAGCGCTCTTCATGCTCGATCCCGCGCCCTCCGCCGGCCTCAAGGACTTCTTGGAGGATTGGGGCGTGGAGGTCGGAGATGACGTGGTGGTTGACGTAAGTCCCGCGGGGCGTCTCTTCGGTGCCGGAGAGTTCCTGCCGATGGCGATGAGCTATCCCGAGCACCCGATAACGGAGGATTTCAGGGTCGCTACGATCTTCCCCTATGTGCGCTCGGTTTCCGCTTCCGATGCCTCGCCCCCCGGCGTGACGGCCCAGTCACTGGCCCAGACCAGCCAACAGAGCTGGGCGGAGACGGGCCCGGTTACGGGAGAGGTAAGCTACAATGAAGGAGAGGACAGGCTCGGGCCGATATCCCTGGCGGTGGCCGTTACCGCGGAGGCGAAAGAGGCTCCGAGCGACACGGCGGCGATGGGCGGCGGCAAGTCGGGAGAGGAATCCAAGCCTCAGACAAGGCTTGTGGTCGTCGGGGACTCCGAGTTCGCGTCCAACGCGCTGATAGCGTCCTCGGGGAACGGCGATTTCTTCTTGAACATCGTGAGCTGGCTCGTCGAGGAAGAAGAGCTGATCTCCATCAGGCCCAAAGACCCCGAGGATAGACGCGTCACCCTTACCGCCGGGCAGACCAAGATAGTAATGTACTTGAGCCTCCTCATCCTGCCGCTCTCCGTGCTCGTGCTGGGCGTCGGAGTTTGGCTGAAGAGGAGATAAACCCGGGTGCCTTTCCGACCCTTTTTGCTTACACTCCACGTCGATATGCGGGTGTCTCCCTTCGGGTGTAACGTTACGGGGCCGGAGCACCGGAGCTCGCCGGGGCCATTGGAAAGGGCCGGAGGCACTCCGAGTCACACGTTTTTCCCGGTGCGTCGTTTTTCTAGGAGGCGACCGGTGAGTCATCTTGTTAGGAGGCGAGCGGAACATTGAATGTGAGAACCACCGTCATCTTGCTGATCGTTTTCGCGGCGCTTGGCTCTTACTACCTGTTCGTCGAGCGGGACAAGCCGACCGAAATGGAACAGGAGCGACTCGCCAGGGCCGTATTCGACGTGGAAAGAGACAGCATCGCCGCGCTCAACCTGACCTACGAGGGGCTTGAGACCCGATGCGAGAAGGGAGACGGCGGCTGGGAGATGGTCGAACCGGTCCGGGCGAAAGCCGACGAGACGGCGATGGCGGCTCTTCTGGAGCGAATATCGAAGCTCGAAGCAGACAGGTTCATTCCGGCGGAGGAGATGGGAAGTCCGGCGGATTTCGGGCTCGATTCCCCGTTTATCGAGATCGGGCTGACCCTGTCGTCCCCCGCTGACTCCCACTGGGTCCTTCTGGGCGATAAGACGCCCACGGGCGACTCCTATTACTCGTTTGCGGACAACCGCGACGAAATAGCGCTTATCTCCTCGTCCGTCGTCGACAACAACTTCAAGAAAAAGCCGTTCGACCTGAGGGATAAGACCGTGCTGGAGTTCGAGGTCGATCAAGTCACGGCGATGGAGATCACGCACGGCGCCGTCGAGCTGCGGATGGAACGAAGAAAGGGCGGACCGTGGAAGCTGGTCGAACCTATCGAGGCCAGGGGAGAAGACACGGAGATAAACTCCGTGCTGTTCGATCTGAAGAACACGAAGATCAGGGAGTTCACTGATGAGGACCCCGCGGATCTCGCTCCTTTCGGTCTCGATGATCCGGCGGCCGTTGTGAAGCTCTTTATCGGAGCCGGCAGGAGACTGACGAGCATCAGTTTCGGGAACGAGACCGATGAGGGCGGGACGGTGTACGCGTTGAGAAGCGGATACTCGAACGTCGTCGAAGTCGACACCAGAATCATGGACAAGGTGAAGGTGGATCAAACGGACCTGCGGCGCAAGAGGATTCTGGATTTCGAAGCCGCGGACGTCGCCGCCATAGACATTGCCATGGGCGACAGTCTTTTCGCCGGCGTGCGAGACAGCGCGGGAGAATGGACCGCCCTGGCCCCGGAGAGCAAGCCGCTTAAGAAATGGAAGATGAACGGGGTCTCATCCCAGCTCGCCTTCTTGAGGGCGTTCTCTTTTGTGGATGATACCGAGCCCGATCTTCAAAGAATGGGCTTGGCCGAACCTAGGGTAATCGTGACCGTCACCCTTTCCGACTCCGCCGTGGTCTCACTCGACCTCGGGAGCGTCGAGGACGATGAGCTCTACGTGCGCGCGGAGGGACAGGTCGCGAAAGTCTCGGACGATTTCTTGCAAGACATGATAGAGCTTGTGAGGGACCCGCCGTACGTGGAGGAAGAGGAGGAGGAAGGCGATGAGTGAGTTGGACGAGAAAGAGTTGATCTACGATTGGAACCTGCGGAACCCGGTCCCTCTCAGCAAAGGGCAGAAGATAGAATTCGACGACGAGACCTTGAGGGACGGGATACAGTCTCCGTCCGTCAAGGACCCCAAGATCGAAGTGAAGATCAAGATCCTCCACCTTATGGAGGAGTTGGGCATTCAAGGAGCCGACATCGGGTTGCCGGGCGCCGGCCCGCGGGCGGTCGAGGACGTCTACAGGTTGGCCAAGGAGATCGTCGACGCCGGGCTCAAGATCGAGCCCAACTGCGCGGCCAGAACTCTTAGGCCCGACATTCAGCCCATCATCGACATTTCCCAGAAGGTGGGCAAGCCGATCGAGGCGTCCACGTTCATCGGATCGAGCCCCATACGGCAGTACGCGGAGGATTGGGATCTGGACAGGATGCTCAAGCACACGGAGGACGCCGTCAAGCTGGCCGTGGACAACGGCCTGTCCGTGATGTACGTCACCGAGGACACGACCAGGGCCAGGCCCGACGTCCTGAAGAAGCTCTACACGACCGCGATTGAATGCGGAGCCCGCAGGATCTGCCTCTCCGACACCGTGGGGCACGCCACTCCGCACGGCGCGATGCAGCTTGTCTCTTTCGCCCGCGAGATGGTGGCCGAAACGGGAGAGCCGGTCAAGGTCGACTGGCACGGACACAAGGACAGGGGGCTTTCCGTTCCCAACACCCTCGCCGCGATAGCCGCCGGCGCCGACCGAGTACACGGCTGCGCGCTGGGGATCGGAGAGAGAGTCGGCAACACGCCTATCGATCTTCTGCTGGTCAACCTGAAGCTCATGGGTCTGATCGACAACGACCTGAAGAAGCTTCCGGAATACTGCAAGCTGGTGTCCGAATCCTGCGACGTTCCGATCCAGCCGGGATATCCGGTTTTCGGCGAAGACGCGTTCCGCACGGGCACCGGAGTCCATGCGGCCGCGGTGATCAAGGCTTATTCAAAGGGCCACCACTGGCTCGCGAACAGGATCTACTCGGGCGTCCCGGCCGACGAGTTCGGCAGGGAGCAAGGGATAGAGATAGGGCATCAAAGCGGCAAATCCAACGTGATCTTCTGGCTGAAGCAAAGAGGCTACGATCCCACCGACGAGTTGGTCGACGCCATATTCGAAAAGGCGAAGAGCGGCAACCGGCTCCTGACCGACGACGAGATAAAGGGCGTGATCGCCGAGGCCGGGAAGTAGGCCCGACTTGAGATAACACAACGAAGCTGCGCTGAGGGGCGCCACAGCGCAGCATTGTTGGGGGACCTCGGTTTTCAAGAAGATGTTCTCGGGTTAACGGGCGCTCCGTTTCTCGACCCTGCTATGACCTCCGACGCCGGGCGAGAGCCGCCCATCACGTCCGGGACTAGCGCCCACCCGAGCTCGGCAAAGCAGCCCGGCTCGCTCCATCTTACGAATGAACTCTTGGGTTCGCTCGCGCGCCTCAGGCGGGACGCTATCCAGGATCGTCTCGATCTTTATTCCGCCGTTGAATATGTTCAATAGCCGCCACGCCCCGGACGAGAGGAAGTGATACCGATCGGTATCCGGGTTGTATACGACCCTCACGAAACTCGGCTCCATGGGAGGCGTCATTCTGTCCACGAATGTTTCAGCTTCGCCCGGCGTCATGCCTTCATCGAGCTCGATCGCTCGAACCCGGCCCACGGCTTGCTGAAGCCGCTCGTCCAGATCGCGCCAATCGAACTGGAACACGCGGCTTTCCAGCGCCGCCGTTCGGCTCAACGTCAAGGAAGGATCCGCCTCGCAGGACTCAACCGCGGAGCCCCCGGCCTCCGCGTATTTCGAGGGGAACTTAGGGTCGCCGTGGCGGACCAAATGTATCAAGACATGCGGATGCAGGCCGGTGAGATACTGCCGCATCGGGAAGATCTCATCCAGCGTCTCTTCAATGATCTCATGCACCCGCTCCGACTCCACCATGCTGAGGCCCGAGGATACTTCATAGCGATAGTCCTTTCTCAAGTCCTTCTCCGTCTTGTCCACCTTCACGATACCGTATCGCTCGGGATCGAGTTGAACGGGAGAGCCTTCATTCAATAGGAAGCTTGAGAAAGTCGCGGACGTTATGACGTCCTTGTGTTTTATCACAAAGTTGAGGGTGTCTTCAGCCTCTTCAACGGTCTCCGAGGGGAAACCGGTGATACAGAATAGCGTGGTCGCGATCCCGGCGGAGTTGCAGCTCCTCAGTATGCTCGGGAAATGCTCTTTTCTCGTCCCTTTCGCCATCAAGTTGAGCACCCTCTGGTTGGCGGACTCCATCCCGAACATCAGATTGCGACATCCGGCCCTGTGCATCAGGTCGCAGAGGTTGTATTCGAACGCGGGATCGAGCCGCACTTCACACTGCCAGTAGCACTCGACTTTCCGATCCAGAAGCTCGCGCGACAGGGTCCTGAGCGCCTTTGCCGGCATAACGTCGACCGAGAAGAAGAAATACGGCGACCCGTACTTCGCCTTTAGCTTCTCGATGTCCTCGACCACAAGCGAGATGCGCCTTTGCCTGTAGCGCTTGTTCGTCGCGCTCGACACGGTGCAGAAGGTGCACTTCCTCCAATAGCAACCCCTCGATATCGCGAGCAGGACTACGAGATTCGGTGAGAGGTACTTGTCCAGCGGAAGCCCGTCGAAGTCGGGCGTCGGGAGCTCATTCAGGTCTTCCACGAAGAACGGCTTGGATCTGACTACCTCTCCGCCCTTCATATAGAGAAGATTCGGGACCTCGGAGAGATCTCCCCCGTTCTCCAGACAATCCAAAAGCTTGAGCAACGCGTGCTCGCCCTCGTACAGGACGAAGTAGTCAGCCAGCGCGAAAAGGCCGGCGCAGGATGGAAGCTTGTCCGCTATGCTGGACATTATGCTCCCCCCGACCACTATCTTCACCCCAGGTAGCGCCGCCTTTATCGCTCTGGCCAACGTGAAGCCGGGAATGATCTGATGCCTGTATGTAATGGAAATCCCTATTACGTCCGGGGGATTCCTCTTTAGTTCCGGAATAACGGACGCTTGATAAAACTCATTGAAGGGATTCTGCTTCCTGTCCCGCGACGCCGCAAGAATGTCCAGGACCGAGTCGGGAGAATAGCCGCAGCCGAAGCCCACGTGAGTCAGCTTGGCGGGGTGGTATTCGGCCGACACAAGCTCCAGGGCCTTCTGAAAGACATCCAAAGCCTTCCGGTAGGTCTCCAGATCGTGGAAGCCGTCACGGCCCCTCAACACACCCTTCGCCCACTCGATCCGCTCTACGACCATCGGCCCGAATAGGGATGCCTTGGCAAGCCGCGCGTACCTGCCCTGGCCCTTGAGCCTTAGAATCGGCGAGCCGTCGAGCTCCTCGAGGGAGTCCCGGACGGACGAGTACGCCCTTGAGAGCCTTCCGGGAGTCGTGTAGTAGTGGTGGCACTCAATGTTGAGATCCCGCAGCTCCACCTCCCTGCCGCTCTCCCTTAAGAAACCGGCCAGGGCAGGCAAACTGAGGTACGGCTGGAAGGGATCTCCTTGCGGCGGAAACAGCAGCAGCGTCTTCATTGCATTTCACCCCTCGCGTAAGAAACGTACGAGCCGGTGACCCGAGGGAAGTCACCGGCCCGCCTCCAACTGACGCTACGCTATGCTGTAGCGTGAAGGAACAATTCGCTCTTGCAGCTCTTCGATCTCCAAATCTTCCATCTCGATCTTCTGCAAGTCTTTTTCTTCATGAACCGTCCGCATAGCGCTTCTCACCCCCTCGTCCGTTGCCTCCCACTAAATCCTCCGATTCCCCGGAACTAGAAATCCCAAATCACAACGAGCAAGATTCACTGTCCTGGCATTGCAAACTGCATTCCTCGATCGTGCAAAACGCAAGAAAAACCGATATGATTTTAAGCGGTTTAATTACAAGAGTTTAGAGCGCTCAAGGGCGAACCCGCCCCCCTGCCGGGCTCGCAATCTGCAAGCCCGAGTCAACATTCGTTGACTGGACGAGAGAGCCAGCCGGAGATTCTCTTGTTGTGAACAGACTTAGGAGTCAACGAATGTGGACGGGCAACGTCAAGACCCGTTGAATTTCGGCGGGCGGGCGGAGCCGGAGTCGCCTTGGAAACCCCCCTTCGCCCGCACTCCCACAAGGAGCGGAAAACCGCAAAATGTACCATTACCGACCGGCGCCGTTCTCTTGGCCCCACGACGCCGCGTCTGCTAGTATTCAGCGGTAATACCCTACTTTCTAACGGCAAAGTCCCGGAGGGATTGAAGCGACGTGAGCCGACGGCCCAGGGTCCTAATCGCACATCACTCCGCCGTTCTCGGCGGTACGGAGGCCAGTCTCAGAACGCACCTGGAATGGGCGAGGGCCTGCGACTACGCCCTGGCCCTCCCGGATCCGGGTTGGGGCCCGCGGAGCGCCTCGATAGTGCACAGGGCCAGGCTCGCTCCTCCGGTTTCCTACAGGGGAGTGGACCTCCACGGGGCCCCGCTACGCATCGTGACGTCCGTTGTGACCCTGACGAGGCTGATTCGCCGTCTAAACCCCGATCTAATAGTAGCTTACGCCTCGATGTCGATGCCGGTGGTCGCGGCGGCCGCCAAGCTCACTAGGTCTCCCTGCCTTTGGCACGCGAGAGAGATCATGGCTCGGAGGTTCCCCGCCCGGGCTTTTGCCAGGGCCTGCTCGCGCATCGTTGTGCCCTCCGAGAGGATGGCCCGGATATTGGAGGCGAGGATCTCGCATGCCGACGGAGGGAAGATCGTCGTCATCCCAAGTCCCATCGACCCGGATGCGTATTCCCCTCCCCCTTCGATTAGCTCCCTTGATAAACTGCGGTCTGACCTAGGTCTGCCTGCTAGCGGCCGCTTCCTACTCATGGTTGGCCAGCACGTCCCTTGGAAGGGCCATCTGGATCTGATTCAGGCATTCCCCCTGATCCGGAAGCATGTCCCCGACGTTCGCTTGATTCTCGTAGGCGGACCCTGGACAAAGGCGGACCGCTCACACTCGAGGCGGTTGAGGGAGGGCGCGCGTGATTTGGCAGAAAGAGACCTTGTCCATTTCCGCCCGCCTTCACCCGAAGTCGAGCGCCATTATTGGGCCGCCGACCTGCTCGTGCTGCCCTCGAGGGCGGAGCCGTTCGGGCGCGTCGCTCTCGAAGCCATGGCCGCCGGGCTTCCCGTTGTAGTCAGCGAAGACGCCGGTGTCGCACCCGCCGTCGCGCAACTCTCACCCGACCTGCTCGCAAAGCCGGGCGACCCGAGGGCCCTGGCGGAGACCGTGGTGGGGGCGCTGATGGTGGAACCCGACGTCAGGAGAGAATGGATAGAGCGCGGGCGCGCCCTCGTGCGCCGATCGTTCTCAGCCGAGACGGTCGTACCGGCCATAGAGCGCGTATACCTGGACGCCATCGGCTGAGCAGGCTCGGGGCATGTCGGAGCGCATTCTAAAGTCTATTTTCGGAGGCGGACGAAGGGATTCTCTTGCTCCCCGCACCCGCTTCGCCGAGCTAAACCCCGCTTCGCGGCAGTGGATCTCGGCTCGCTCCTGTGCAAGGGTCGCTACGAGAATCCCTTCGTCCACAACAGCGGAAGCCGCGAGGCCAATCGACCATGAGAGTCGCAGTAGATCTTAGCCCCGTGCGCAGACTCGAGACCGGAGTCGAGCGCGTCGCCGTGGAGTCCTTTCGCGCTCTCGCCGAGGCGAGCACTGACATCGAATGGCTGGCATTCATCCATCCCGGTGCCGCATCTCTGATAAGCGACATAGGGGCGAAGATAGAAACCGTTTCCTACGCCACTCGGGTCGAGCGCGTTCTCTGGCAGCAGGCGCGTCTCCCCTTCCTTCTTCGCCGCCACCGCGCCCAAGCCCTGTGGAGCCCGGTCTATGTGGCTCCCCTGGCTTGTCCCTGCGAATCGGTCATCCTGGTGCACGACATAATCGCGATAGAGCACCCCATGCTTTGCGCCGTCCCCAATAGATTCCATTTCGGGACCCTGCTTGGTTCGTGCGTGCGCCGAGCTTCGATGGTCGTCGTCCCCTCTCAGGCCGTCGCAAAGGCGGTCATGCAACGCCTGCGCCCTCGGGCGGAGCCCGTCGTTATCCCCCCCGGCATTGGGAGTAGGTTCCTTTCCCCGAGGTCCGCGTCGGACGAGATCCAAGAGCCGCGGGCCGCGAGACGCGCGTTGGGGTTGCCCGAGCGCTTCCTACTCGCGGTGGGTCGCCTCGAACGGAAGAAGAACATAGCCGCGGTCGTTCGGTCCTTGTCGCACTTGCCGGCCCCCGAGTTTCGGGACATGGGGCTGGTCATAGTCGGCGCGGGCGGATCCGATAAGAGGAAAGTGCTCAAGGCGATTCAAGAGTCCCCGGCCCGGGAGCGGATCCGGCATTTCACTCGGGTGAGCGAGGAGGAGCTGGCCGACATATACCGTCTGGCGGACTGCTTGGTCTTTCCCTCCCTGGCGGAAGGATTCGGCATCCCCCCGATTGAGAGTCTCGCCGTGGGAACGCCGGCGGTTGTGTCGGAATATACCCCCTCCTATCTCGAGATGTGCGGTCGGGATCAGTGGGTGCTTCCGGATCTGGAACCGCCTACAATAGCTCAGACCGTGAGTAGTGTCATGGGCGGCCGAGTGACGGAGGAGGAGATTGACGGAAAACGCCGGAAAGCCCGAGAGTTGACATGGAAGAACCACGCCGTGAGAGTCTCGGAGAGCATAAGATCCCTAAGCGCCTAGTGAGAAGGATCCTGCTATCGGCATCCTGGCTGGGGCTGATGGTCATAGGCGGGAAACTGCTCGGATTTGTCGAGAAGCTCTTGCAGGCGCAGGTGCTGGGCACGTCTGCCGATCTTGACGCTTACCTGGTAGCGATCAGCATACCGCTTTCGATGTACTTCTTTACTCGGGAAGTAGTCGAGCCGTCGGTCCTTCCCATTTATCTCAGTCTCAAGCAGAAGACGGGGCTCAGAGAGGCCCGACGGTTCGCCACCACCGTCGGGATCGTCATCCTGGGAGTCTGCGGCCTGGTGGCCGCCGTCATGCTTCTCGATCTCGAAAGGGCGGTCTCGATCCTGGCGCCGGGTCTGGCCGATGACACCGCCGGCTTGGCGGCGCGCCTTTGCAGAGTGACCGTGCCGGCGGGGCTCATGTTCGCTCTTACCGCCCTCACGGGCATCGTGCTCAACGCCCATCGGAAGTTCGTCCTTCCCGCTTTCGCCGAGATCGCCATGAAGGTCGTGCTGGCGGCGGGCTTCGGTCTCGCGGTCATGCGTTGGGGCATAATCGCGATGGGACCCGCGTTCGCTCTCGCGTGCGCCGCCCGTCTGGCCGTTCACGCCCCGGTTCTGGCCCGAACGGGAGGCGCGGCCCTTCCGGTCGGCCCCCGAAACCCGGCGATCTCCCAGGCCCTCCGCCTGGCCGCCCCCCTTGTCCTGGGAATGCTGTTCTCCCAATTGGGAAGCCTCGCCGACAATTTCTTCGGATCTCAGATGGGACCGGGAGTGATATCCGCCGTGTCCTTCGGAAGAAAGCTCGCGGACTTGCCCCTTCTCGTCGTCTCATACTCCATCTCAGTGGTCGTATTTCCATACTTCGCGGACCTTCACATCGGTCGCGATCATGAGGCGCTCTCGCGGTTGCTGCGGAAGATGCTCAGACTGGCGATGCTCGTATTCGCGTGGGCAACGGTCGTGGCGGTGCCGCTTTCGAGCGATATCGTTCGCGTGGTCTTTGAGCGCGGGGCCTTCGGGGCTAGATCCGTTGACATGACCTCCCCCATTTTGGCTTGCTACGCAGCGGGCTTCGTGCCGCTTGCGATCGAGTCCATCCTGCTTCAGCACTTCTTTGCCCGAAGGGACGTGGTGCGGCCCGTGGCCGTGGGAATCGCGGGAGTCATTGTACACATAGCGCTGGTGGCCCTCACCTGGCGATGGCTCGGTCCCGCGAGCATCGCGCTAAGCTACGTGATTGCGAAATCCCTCAAGGTGGCCGTTCTTCTCAAGCTCTCCCGCTCCTGGACTTTCTCGTTAAGCGGCGAGTTGGGCTTTTTCCTGCGCCTCGCCGGAGCCGTGGCCGCGTCGGGCGCCGTCACGGCGTGGATCTCGACCGTGCCCGCCCTTGCCTCCCAAGCGCCGCTCTTAAGACTGACGGCCCTGGGTCTCGCGGCGACGGCCCTTTTCGGTCTTGGGGTATATCTGACAAGGATCGTCGCCGATCTCCGAGACTCCCTCAAGCAGGACGACCGGCCGGCCACTAGCGCCTGAGCACCGCACTCGACCGGCCCGTCTCACCTAAGCGCGGCGCTCAACCTAATCCGCAAATAAGAAACAGCGCCCCCGCGGAAAGACAAGGTTTGTCGCCGAAAAAGCACTAAGGCCGGATGCTTGGCCGGACACCGGATGGGTACCTTATCATGGCGCAGAGACGACATCTTTGGTCGGATCGCCCACGATGCATGCAGAGGCCCCGATACCGGCGCTTGCGGCGGCTGAAGCGCTTCTCCACGAGGGAGCGCCCATTCGAAGCGGCCGCATTTACGGATTGGGGGCCGAACCGGAGGGCCGAACCGGACGCTTGAACCCGCCGCACGCCGGCGGCTATAGTCAGAACCGCCATAAGTTGCCTTTTGCGCTTCCCTTGGAGACCTCATGCCGGAGAAACCGAGAATTCTGCAAGTAGTCGAAGCGAACGCGGGCGGCGTCAGGTGCGTGGTAGAGGAATTGGTGAAAGCCCTGACGGGCGCGGGCTACGACGTCACCGTCGCGTATTCGCCTTTGCGCGGACCGGAAAGCGCGGAGGCGGCGAGAGCCTACGCCGCCTACGGAGCTCACGTCGCAGCCGTGCCCATGCGCCGGAGCCCCCACCTCACGAGCGATCTCTCTTGTGTACTCTCGCTCCGGCGCCTGATGAAGCGCGGCCGGTATGATATCGTTCACTGCCACAGCTCCAAGGCCGGGGTCCTCGGACGGATCGCCGCCCGGCCGGCGGGCGTGAAGAATACCGTTTACTCCCCCCACGCCTTTGCCTTTCAAGGCGCACGCACGCCTTTCACTCGTTGGCTCATGACTCAGGCCGAGCGATTGATGGTCCCTTTCACAACCGCCCTGGTCGCAGTATCCCAACACGAGGCGAGACAGTCACTCGCCCTCGGCATGCCTCGCGGCTCAGTGACTACCATTCCCAACGGCGTCGTGGTTCGTCCGTTTGAGAGAAAGCCGCCCGACAAGATCTTAAGGATCGGAGGCGTAGGGCGCCTGTCGCGTCAGAAGGGATTCGACATTCTGACCAAGGCCATGCGGGAGGTTCAAGCGCGGCACGGGGAGACGAGCTTGGTCATCCTCGGCGACGGTCCTGATCGCGAGCGCCTCGTGAAGCTCGCGAAGAGACTCGGGGTGCGGGCCGATTTCCCCGGCGAGGTCCGCCCCCTGGATGAGTGGTTCAACTCCATAGACCTTTTCGTCAACTCAGCGAGGTGGGAGGGGATGCCGCTTGCTCTCTTGGAAGCGGTAAGCCGCGGCGTTCCGGTAGCGGCCACGGCGATCGGCGGTATTCCAGAGCTGATCGAGGACGGAAGGACCGGATATCTCGCCGACTCCCTCGATCCGCGCGCTCTCTCTTCCAAAATAGAAGAGGCCATCGCTCGACCGCGCGAGGCCTGGGAGCGCGCCCGGCGGGCTCATGAGATACTGGAAAGAACATATGACATCGACGACGTTGCCGATCGCTACCTGGCCTTCTACGACCGAATGCTGTCCTCCGCAGAGCGTGAGAAGCCGATTCCGGAGCCCACCATTCGGACCGCGCGACCCCCTACCGCCCACGTGGCCGAGGCCAGGCCAATGATGATCGCCGACGCCTTCCCTGCTTGGAGCGAGACGTTCGTTCTGGGTGAGATAGAGGGCTTGCGATGCGTAGGCGTGGACGCCCAGGTCTTCGCGCTTCAAAGAGGGATCTCACGTCCTTCGCCGGACTTGCCCGTGGAATACTCCACCGGCCCCTTCGCGGACTCCGTTCGCATCGGTCTACCACGCCCGGTGGAGCTGGCGCGTCACCTCTCGGCGTTGCTTTCCGCATTCCGAAACGATCCTCGCCGGCTCCTCTTCGGTCTCGCACGGACATCCACAGTGATACTCGCCGCGCGCTTGGCGCGCGGACTCGGTTGCACTTCCATTCACGCCCACTTTCTGGGAGCGCCGACCGTGATAGGCGCATGCGCGGCGGCCGTCGCCGGCCTGCCCTTTAGCGTATCACCTCACGCGAGCCTGACCGCCTTCTCGGAGCGAACTGCCTCTCGCATCCTCGAACGTGCCGCGTTCACAGCCTCCTGCTGGCGGGGCGCCGCCCGGTTCTTCTCCCGCCTGGGCCCGCGGGTGCACTACGTGCCCCACGGCGTTCAATCGACGCCGACAAGAGCCGGCCGAGTGTCCTCCTCCGTCCTGCGGATCTTGTCCATGTCACGCTTGGTCAAGAAGAAGGGCGTCGACGTGCTCCTCGAGAGCGTGGAGATCCTTAATCGGTCTACGTCCGATTGGAATCTGGTTGTGCTGGGAGACGGTCCCATGAGGGAGGATCTCCAACGAAAGGCCGCCCGCGTTGACGCGCGCGGGCGCATCAGCTTCAAGGGATGGGTCACGCACAAAGAAACGGCCGACTATCTCGGAAGAGCCGACGTTCTTGTCGTGCCTTCTCTCGGAATAGCCGGTGAAACAGAGGGAATCCCAAACGTGATTCTCGAGGCATTCGCCGCCGAGGTCCCGGTTGTGGCAAGTGCCACCGGCGGCATCCCCGAGGTCGTCCGACACAATGAGACGGGCGTTCTGGTCCCCCAGGGAGATCCCCGCGCGTTGGCAGAAGCGCTGCTGAAGATCGCGCGAGGCGATGTCGATCTGCCGGCGCTCACCGCCTCCGCCCGAAAGCTGGCCGAAGGCGACTTCTCACGCGAAGCTTCCCTTAAGACCCTCGCCCACCTTCACAGGCAGGCGGCCCGGGCCTCCGCCGCGGAATAGCCGGCGCACCCGATCAAGTGCTGTCTACGCGCCCCGCTTGTCGCGGAGTCTCGCTTCGCACCCGGCGGCGAATTGTCCCAACGTCTGATTGAGGAACTCCCTGAACGGCACTCGAATCCCGAGTTCCTCCTGCAGTCGTGTCATGACCGTCACCGCGAGAAGAGAATGACCGCCCAAGTCGAAGAAGTTGTCATGTGCGCCCACCTTCTCAACACTCAGCAGGCTCTTCCATATTTCGGCGATCTTCTTCTCCATGGGGCTTCGGGGCGGAACGAAGCCGTCCGCTTCGGCTCTACGACGACCGCTCAGCGAATAGAGCAGATCATAGTCGATCCGACCGTCCGGGGTGGACGGGATCTCCTCGAGTTGCACAAACCGGGACGGGATCACATGGTCGGCAAGACGCTCTCTCAGGTAACGTCTCAGTGAGAGAGGCGACACGGGCGTTGAACAGACGGTGTAAGCTACCAGGTCCTTGCCTCCCCGGTCATCGTCGAACGCCATCACCACGCATTCCTTGACATCTTCGTTTTCCCGCAACGCCGATTCAATCTCTCCAAGCTCAACGGTAAGTCCCCGGATCGTAACCCGCCCGTCCATGACGCCGACGAACCCAACCGCGCCTGCCGCCGTGCCGGGCCCCCTCCCCGCGGCGCGAAGACCGCCTCGGTCCACCTTGCCGCTGGCGGTCAGGGGCAACTCGTCAATAGTGAAAAGAACGGAGGGGATCATGTAGTCGGGCAGCTTTCTTTGCAGGAAAGAACGCAACTCGACGGCTTCAACCGTCTCCCCCCTGTGTGGGACGACGTAAGCAGCCAGCCGATCCCCCGCGCCGATCTCGGCCCGGGCCTCTCCCGCCTCCTCGCTCTCAGCTATGACCACCGCCTCCCGCACGGCGCGATGCTCCCTGAGGGCCGTCTCGACCTCCCCCGGCTCTATCCGAAAGCCGCGGACTTTGACCTGCAAATCGCGTCTTCCTACGAACTCGATTCCGCCGTCCGGCAGGAGACGCCCCATGTCGCCGGTTCGATAGACCCGCTTGTCGCCGCCCTCGGGATCGGGCAGGAACACCTCCCGAGTCGCCTCTGGTTTCCGCCAATATCCCAGCGCAACGTAGGGACTTCTTAGGGCGATTTCTCCATAGACCTCGGCCTCACGGCCCGCGCCGTCGAGCAACAGAACCTCGGTGTCGTCGACCGGGTACCCGATCGGCACGGCATACCGTGTCGGATCGGTCCTCTTGTCCATCCAATACTGCAGCCCCATGGTCGACTCGGTGGGTCCGAACCCATTGATGAAGACACAGTCCGGCGAGAAGTGCTTCTTGTACGACTCGACATCCGTACTGTAAACGCCCTCTCCGCCCAGGACAACCAGGCGGATTCGGGGGAACTCCCGCCGTCCGGTCAACCTTCCGACCAAGTACCGATAGACCGTCGGCGTGGAATGATAGATTGTGACGTCTTTCTCAGCCAACCACTCGGGCAGATCGGCGAGGCCTCCTCCCTTAATGTCCAGCGGACAAAGGGTCGCGCCGTTCAACAGGGCACCGTAGATGCCCATCACCGCTGCGTCAAAGCTATACGGGGACAAGAGCGTCAGTCTGTCGTCGGGGCATATGTGGAGCTTGTTGGTGTAGGTTTGTATGTGATGTAGGACGTTCCTGTGGCTTTGCATCACGCCCTTCGGGAGCCCCGTCGACCCGGAAGTGTAGAGAATGTAGGCGACGTCGTCCGGCGAAGTCGATACGTGCGTGTCTTCGCTTGGTTCGCGCTCGTCTTCGGCTGGTTCGCCCGGGTCTTCGGCGGACCCGGGAGCATCTTCGGCGGGCTCGCCGGCGTGTTCGGCGGGCTCGCCGGCATCTTCGCCGGGTCCGGCCGCGCCCGTTTCGTCTACGTTTACGATTCGAAAGGCGCCCTTGCACGAGCGTTCGGCCAAAGCGAGGTTGGCGCTGTTGGTCGCCAGGGCGAGCGCATCCAGATCCTCCAGCAGATAGACGATCCTCTCAGGGGGATACGATGGGTCGAGCGGCACGTATGTTTTGCCGGCTTTCAGAACGCCGAGGATCGCCGCTATCACCTGCGCGCCGTGTTCGAACAAGAGGGCGACCCTTCCCTCCCCGGGGCCGCAGGTTTTCAGGATCCCGTAGGCGATTCGGTCCGCTTCGCTGTTCAGCCGCTCGTACGTCCACTCGTGATCGGCGGTCGTTACGGCGATGTTCCCCGGGTACATCGCAACTTGTCGCTCGAAACGCTCGGTTATCGACTGCTCTATATCTTCCTTCTTGAACTCGACGAAGGGGTTGGTCGGACGGATGACATTTCCCCGACCCGACAATCTCCGTCGCGTCGCCTCGTCGAGAAGCGGCAACTCGGACACTGGCCTCTCTTGATCGGAAGCGACTCCTTCCAGCAGGGTCTTAAAATGCCGCAACATCCAGGCGATCGTCTCGGAGATGAAGAGATCCGTATTGTAGACGATATCAATTCGGATCCCGTCGTCCCTGTCGCCGACGTAAAGCGTCATGTCAAATGGCGACACGTGCGCGTGAGGTTTGAGACGCTCGGCGGAGAGGCCCGACAGTTCGAGATCACGGCGCGGGATATTCAACATGTTGAAGAAAACCTGAAAGAGCGGAGACCGGCTCATGTCGCGCCTGGGCTTCAGCTCCTCTATGAGTCTCTCGAAAGGCAAGTCCTGATGGGCATGAGCCCCCAGCACGGCCTCCTTGACGCGGCTCAACACTTCCCTGAAATCAGCGTCGCCCGGGACATCGGTTCGAAGAACCAGAGTATTGACGAAGAATCCGAGCAGCCCCTCGATCTCCGCCCTGTTGCGATTGGCGATCGGAGAACCGACAACGATGTCATCCTGCCCGGTGTGCCGATGCAGGGTCACCTTGAACGCGGCCAGAAGAGTCATGAACATGGTGCATCCCTCGCGTCGGCTGAGGGCCTTGAGCTCTTCCGTCAGCGTCTTCGACAAGGTCAAGGACTCGATCGCCCCGCTATAGGTTTGCACCGCCGGCCGCTGATGGTCCGTGGGAAGCTCAAGCGTCGCCATCCCCTCAAGTCGGCCTTTCCAGTAGGCGACCTGCTCCTCCAGAATCCGGCCCTTCAACCACTCCCGCTGCCACACGGAGTAGTCCGCGTACTGAATAGGGAGATCTGCCGGCGGCGAAGGGCGGCCCGAGGAGAAGGCCTGATACAGGAGGGACAGCTCACGGTTGAATATCGCGATCGACCAGGCGTCGAAGACTATGTGATGCACGGTCAAAAGGAGCACGTGCTCCCGTTCGGCCGTGCGGAGCAATCCGCCCCGCAGCAGGGGATCACGCGCGAGATCGAAGGGACGCTCGGCTTCCTCCCTAGCGCATCGTAGGCACTCGGCTTCCCGTTCCGGCTCGGGCATCCCGCGCATGTCCGTGATCGGCAGATCCACGGGCATATCGCGGGCGATAATCTGAACCGGCCGACTTTCCACCTTGGCGAAGTTGGTCCGAAGCCCTTCGTGGCGCCTTACGATCTCATTGACGGCACGTCTTAGAGCACCGACGTCAAGGGCGCCCTTGAGCTTTACGGCAATAGGTATGTTGTAGACGGGGTGCTCTTCCGCCTCAAGTTGATCGAGGATCCAGAGCCGCTCCTGCGCGTACGACAAGGGGAGATCGCCTTCCCTCGACACGGGCTCAAGACGAAGCCCCCGCACCCCACGCTCCTCGCCGCGGATCTCTTCGATCCGCTCGGCCAAGCCGGCCACGGTGGGAGACTCGAACAGGATCCGCAGGGGCAAATCCACTCGGAAAGCGTCGCGAAGCCGGGACACGACCCGGGTGGCGACTAGGGAATGGCCTCCCAGTGCGAAGAAGTTGTCGTTGATTCCCACCCGGTCGATACCCAATACCTCGCCCCACACTCCGCACAGCCTCTCCTCCGCCTCCGTCCGCGGCGCCGCGTACTCCTCTCCAAGCTCCGGCCGCCTCTCATCCGGCGCGGGCAACCCCCTACGATCCACCTTACCGCTCGGCGTACGCGGTATCTCC
>Ga0180433_10000190_pt1 | contig 104705 bp, 111 predicted proteins | sample SS_ome_8_FD_132980 | JGI IMG/M metagenome (GOLD analysis project Ga0180433, IMG submission 132980) | Hypersaline lake sediment archaeal communities from the Salton Sea, California, USA - SS_1_D_1 metaG | ecosystem: Environmental > Aquatic > Non-marine Saline and Alkaline > Hypersaline >... | reverse complement strand
CTCCGGCTCCTAGCGTCTAGCGAACGATCCTCTCCCTCCCCTACGATAAGTCGACATCCGCTCGTTCCTCGCGGTATCTCCTTTATCTCAGTACGGGAGAGTCTCCCGTTCGTACGACGCTGGACAGTCGCCTCCGCTTTTCTATCAGCCTCCCTCGACTCGCCAGCTCGTCTGTGGGGTCTTCGCCTCGTGCTGTTCCCTAAAGGATAGCCTCCACCTTCATTTCAATTAACCGATCTACATTACAGGTTCTTTCTCATTAGGGACTTATCGGACAGCCACTTTTTTTGTTAAAAAATTAGAACCGATAGATAAAGTTTGAAATAGATGATGATAGCTTGTATTTCGAAAGTAAGATTGATTCGCGAAATAAAGGTCGTAATTTTAGATTAAACAACGGATATAACCTACTTTCCAAAAATCAAAGAAAAGTCACTACCGTAATTTGGGCTAACAAAAAATTATCTCTCAATATTTTTATACATTAAAATATGAAGTCCTTTAGTTGGATGATTAAACACATAATCACTCTCAAAGAACCCTAAGTGATTGTAATATTGAATGTTACTTATTTTAGTCGTGCACCAGATGATTTCTGTTTCTTTTTGGCGTAATAAATTTTCACCAAATAAAATTAACGTTTGTCCTCGTAGCTGTTTTCGATGTTTAGGATCGATGGCCAATCCTTTTAAGCGATACATTTTTTTAGGTGGTAGTTCTTTATGGATTTCACAAAAAAATGATGCAACACCGATAATTTCATTTTCCTTAAATGCACCAATATGTAATGTGTTATCCTCAAAATCTCCTTTATACATACAATCCTCAATTGTGTCATGTGACAATACTTTTAAACGTAAGTCATATGTGTCAAATGGTTTAATTTGTTTAATTTCAAACATGATATCCCCTCACTTAATGATAAAGTGATCACTCTATAGAATAATTGTATATAAATTATATGAATCAACTATATAATATCAATCATTCTTTTATTATATTGTTCTTTCTATTACTCAATTGATTATTAATAAAGAATTTCGAATAACAGGAAGGAAATAAAATGACTTAAAACGAAATATGAGATGAAAAAGAAGGGAGTTGATTTAAAATGGAAGAAATAATCTTTAAGCATATGTATACTGTGAGAGGGATTACAGAAAATTCGATACGAAAAATACCGGAAGAATTTGCTGATATTATACCAGAAGGTTTTAAGAATAGCATTCGTTGGAACTTTGGACATATTGCTTACGTACAAGAACGACTTGTTTTTGGTCTTTGTGGAGAAACAATGAACACACCAACTGCATATGAAGAGTTTTTTAAAGCTGGTACAAGCCCATCAGAATGGAAAATAACACCTCCAACTTTATCTGCAATTGCAGAAGTTCTTTCTACTCAAAAGGATCGAATTCCAGAATTTATAAAAAATAATTTCAATAAAGAGCTAGTGAAGCCCTTTACGAATAGTGGAGGGTTGACGTTTCATACAGTTGGGGAAACCTTTTTATTTAGCCTCTATCATGAAGCAATGCATATACAAACGATTAAAATGATTTATCGTGCAATTAAATCCCAAGCATAATGTTTGACCTTTATATAGCATGTTGTTTTAATAAGAAAAAAAGTCATTGGAAAATGAAAGGAAGGGAATAGTGAAATCTTTAAATATTAGGTACAGTGTTTTTATACCAATTTCAGTCATTTTAATTATAGCCATTTTAGCAGGAATTTTTGTACCAGAACAATTTTATCAAGTAGAGAATAAAATTGTAGAGTTTGCCTTTTTAAATTTCGGTTGGCTTTTTCAGATTTCTGGAAATCTATTTTTAGTTCTTTGCTTATACTTAATGTTTTCAAAATATGGAAAAATTCGTTTAGGCGGACCAAATGCCAAGCCAGAATTAAGCACATGGAATTGGTTTTCGATTACATTAACAGCAGGAATTGCTACAGGAATATTGTTCTGGGGAATTGCTGAACCAATCACTCATTTTATGAATCCACCAGAAGCGCTTGGTTTAGAGCCAGGTTCTGAAGCAGCTGCCATGTTTTCGATGTCACAAACATATATTCATTGGACATTTATTCCGTATGCCATGTATGGTTTAGCGGGAGTAGGTATTGCTTATGCGGTTTATAATGTGAAGCTACCTTTTCATGTTAGTTCTACATTATATCCATTAACGAAAAATCGAAGCAATTCCTACGGGGCTATTGTTGATAACATTGCGATGTTCGCAATGGTTGGGGGAGTTGCTGCTGTATTAGGAGTAGGAACACTACAAATTGCTAGCGGCCTCAATGCTATAGCTGGTGTTGAATCAACGAAAGGACTTTGGATTAGTATTGTGGCAATTATTGTCATTACATATATCATTTCAAGCTATACGGGCTTAAACAAAGGAATTCGTTGGCTTGCTGATAAAAATTCTAAGCTTTTTATCCTAATGCTTCTATTTGTATTTATATTTGGTCCAACCCAATTTATTTTATCCTTTGGAACTCAATCGTTTGGACACTTTTTACAAAACTTTTTTGTTCAAACCCATTACTTAAGTCCAATCGATGGTTCACAATGGCCAAGATGGTGGCCAATATACTATTGGGCGATTTGGCTAGCATACGCTCCGTTAATTGGTATGTTTTTAGCAAAAATTTCAAAGGGAAGAACGATTAGAGAATTTATGATGATGAATCTAGTTGTACCAGCTATTTTTGGATTTATGTGGTTTACTGTATTTGGTGGTTCAACTATTCATTTAGAATTAAATGGGGCGGGGATTTGGAATTCTATTCAAAAGTCAGGTATGGAGATTTCTGTATTTGAATTTTTAAATCATTTTCCGTTAACAACTGTTATGAGTATTATTTTTATCCTTGCAGTGTATATTTCCATTGTAACAATGGCAGATTCCATGACATCAACTTTTGCCTCCTTATCTACTAATTTACTAGAACATGGAGAGCCAAAAGCAAAAATTAAAATTTATTGGGGAGTGATGATGTCATCGATTGCTATTATTAACCTGCTTTCAGCTGGTGGTAAAATAAGTGGAATTGATGCCACAAAGCAAATCGCTACAGTTGCAGGGTTTCCAATTTTATTTTTCATGCTTATTATGGCAGCAACCGTTATGACGATGATTATCAAACGAGAAGTGTACGATGTTACATACAAGAAAAATAACTATCAATCAGAAAAGGCGGGATAAAATAAGCTCTCATTAGAGGGCTTATTTATTTTGATAATCCTTACTTAATAAATTGATATTATAAAAAAGAAATATTTGGTTTTATGATACGTTTATAAGGAGTATTGCTGCTTTTGAATGAGTTTTGTTTGTGAAAGGTGGCAACTCCTGTGGGAATAGCGGAACAGACGAGCCCCCTAAAGACGGATAACACATGGAGGAGACAGAATGAACCTCAGCTAAAAGCGGCCACGTCCTGTGGAAAACACAGAGACCAGCATGTCCTGTGCGAGTTCGGAAAGAGTCCGCCTGAAGTAAAATCTTTTAGAAAATGCAATTGGAGAAACGATCGGAGTGATATTAAGTGAACTATGTTCAACATCAACCAACCAAAAGATCTAATGCCGCACTAAAAATGATCATATCGATGATTATATTTGGTTCAATTGGTTACTTTACGGTACTATCAAACTTACCATCGTTTGAATTAGTTTTCGTCCGTTGTATGAGCGCCACTTTATTTTTAACAACGTTTTGGATCATTACAGGGAAATATAAGTCGGAAAAATGGAATAAAAAAGAAATATTACTGGCATTGGCTTGTGGCTTTTTTCTTGTTTATAATTGGGTTTTTTTATTTAAATCATTTGAAGAAACATCAATTACGATTGCGATCTCTGTATATCATTTAGCACCTGTATTTGTATTAATTTTAGGAAGTATTATTTTTAAAGAAAGACTCACACTTATTTCCATTTCATCCATAATTATATGTTTTATAGGAACATTTTTAATTTCAGATATCAACTTAAATCAATTTAATTATTACGAACTTTCAGAAGGTATCATATGGGCTCTTTTGGCAGCACTTTTTTATGCATTCACAACATTACTTAGTAAAGGAATAAAGGTTTTAAGTCCTTATGCAACAACCTTTATTCAAACATTTTTAGGTATTTTTATTCTTATCCCGTTTATCAACATTAGTGAATTTCAATATTTGAATGTTAATAATTGGATCTTCGTTTTAGCTACGGGAATCATTCATACTGGACTTGTCTATTTATTATTCTTTGATAGCGTTCGCTATTTACCAACTAAGCTCATTTCTGTATTAGTATTTCTTGACCCAGCTGTTGCTATTTTACTAGATATGTTGTTTATCGGATTCTTTCCATCGTTAAAACAAACAATCGGAATTATTTTAATATACAGTGGTATGGCTTTATCTTTTGTTAAAACAAAAAAGAAAAAAAGAGTAGCAGTTGGAAGTGCTACTTAATAGACAATATAAGCTCTCAGAGTAGAGCTTATTTTTATAAAGTTTTATTTAATTGTTATTTTCAGAAGTTTGTCAAATAAAGTGAAACGCTGCGAATTTTGGGGGTATGTTCATACAAGGCTATGGACTGAGTTTTAAAAGGTAAACTGTATCATGACTTTTCGAAAATTGTCGTTATTTAATAAAATAATTACCAAATTCTATTAAAAAATAATAGTATATTAATTCTATAAATGGTATAATAAGGAACAAAAATATAAAATAAATATTAAAAGAAAATTCAAAAAATTCAAATTTAAACATTTAAACTAGTTAAATTTTATTATATTATAATTGTAAACGGATACAGTAGGAGGAATAGCCTATGAGAAACAAGATTTCGATCCAGTTACTCGTATTTCTAGTCGTTATCATGTTTAGTACAACAGCGATTTTAGGGACTTTAAGCTATTCGATTGCAAAAAGAGAATTAATTAATAGTGGAAAACTTGATTTACAGCATATTGTTGAAAATGCGGTAACAGAGCTTCGATTTTTAGACAAACAAGTAAAATCTGGTGTTATGACTTTAGAAGAAGCACAAGAGGAAGCTAGAATGATGCTCATTGGTCCTAAAACAAATGGTGGAAACTTAATCTATGACTTTAAACAGTCTTCTTTTACATACAAAGAAAACGGATATTTATTTGCCTATAATTCCAATCATGAAGTTCAAATGCATCCATCTCAACCATTTGGAGCCATCTTAGCGGATGTGAAAGATTCGAAAGGTAATTTTGTCATAAAAGATCTTGTTGAGCTTTCCAAAAATCAAGATCCTGATTCACGCTACTATACTTATTTTTGGAAAAATCCAGGTGAAAGTTTAGAACGTGAAAAAATTGCTTATGTTTCTTACTTTGAAGAATGGGATTGGATGGTTGGCATTGGAGCGTATACAGATGAATTTTATAGTTCATTAAATACATTAAAGGTTTGGACAATCGTAATTGCTGTTATTCTATCGGTTATTGGTTCTATTAGTTTCTATTTATTTTTACGCAAGCATGTTGTTATTTTAGGAAAATTACATCGTGCATCAACGGTTGTAGCTGATGGGGATTTAACAGTCAAGCCAGTTCAGGTAAACGGAAATAACGAAATTGCATCCTTAACGTCTGCATTTAATAAAATGGTTCAAAATTTACAGCTGCTAGTGGGGAACATTAAAGACATGAGTTTAAATGTTTCTAATGCTTCAACAGATTTAAATGCATTAAGTGAAGAAATTACAGCATCTAGTGATGAAATAAACCGAGCAATTCAAGAGATTGCAAAAGGAAATCAATCACAAGCGGCTGAAATTGATATATTAAGCAGTCAAACCGATGCGTTAGCAACTTCCGTAAAACAATTAACACAACAAAATCATCGTATTTTAGATTTAACAAAAGAAGCAACAAGTGCGATTGATAATGGTAAAAACCAAGTACATTCTTTAAAAGATGCAAATGAAGCTTCTGTGCAGTCGGCAGATGAAGTTAGTATTGGTATATCTAATTTATATTTAAAAGTAAAAGAAATTTCAAAGATTGTAACGACTATTGAACAAATTGCTGAACAAACAAATCTTTTAGCACTAAATGCAAGCATTGAAGCAGCTCGAGCAGGTGAACATGGTAAAGGATTTGCCGTTGTTGCACAAGAAGTGAGAAAATTAGCTGAAGCAACGAATAAATCAACAGCTGAAATTCAGGAAATGATTAATGGAATTGAAAAAGAAACGGAATCAACCGTTACAACTATGGCGAAAACAACAGAAATCTCAGAAGTATTAAACAAAGCTGTACAAGATACCGAAAAAGAGTTTACTTCTATTTCAACAGCAATTACGAATATAATTCAAGCAATTGAAAGAAGCAGTGAAGAAATCCATACTATCCAAGAAAAAATGAAACATTTTGTAGATGCAACGTCTGCTATATCAGCCGTTGCTGAACAAACCTCTGCATCATCACAAGAAATTTCTGCATCAGTAGACGAGCAAGTCAAAGCAATCGAAACGATGACAAATGCCGTTGTTAATCTTAATGAACTAAGTGAACAACTGAAACAACTAACGAATCGTTTTACGATTGAACACAAATGAGGCTGTCTCATAAGGGTCTGACCCCACATATCTAATATAATATATAGCTATTCAACACTTAATTAGTAGCTATATATTAGGTTGGGGGTCTGATCCTTTCGTTTTGAGACAGCCTCATTTTGACTTTAATTAATGTAGTTTTATTTACATTTTTGCAAAAGCCCTACTTTGGCAATTACTCCTTTCGAAAAATAAACAAACGGTTGTTGTTTTTTTAGCTCGTGTTGGAAAGGAAATAAAAGTGAATTTTGTAATATCCTCGCGTCAGCACTTTGTAATTTCATTGGATTATGCTCTACATCACAAAAAAATACATTTCCAGAGTGGTCAACCGTATACATGCGATATCGTTCTGTCAGCCATTGCTCAATAGAGTCTTTTTTAGGTCGTTTTGGCTCACCAAATGGAACATAATTCACTTCTAATTGGGCTTTCTCATTTTTTCTACTACATTTCATATACAATTCGTTTCCATTTTTTTTATAATCCATCAGCGCATGGAAAAAGGGTAATTTATAAAGCTTTTTAGAAAATGAATAGGTTAAAAAATGACTTGTATCAAGAGATAAAAAGAATATCCCCGGATTTCCATTGTAACGGACATACGTTCGAAAATTGATTTGGGGAAAAGAACGGAAAACAGATAACTTAGGTATCCCTCGTAAATACGTCCCTTCCATACAAAAAAGAACAACACTAAGCCATGCATGATGATCATATGAATCTAATTCTAATGATTTAGGAATATAAGGAGCAATTACGTTTTTAGGCATAGACCAATGAATAAATAGTAAGTCACTCCAATTTTGCTTCATGATCCATTGATTTAAAAGTGGTTGCAAGGAAAATCCTCCTAACATTCATTAAAAAGGGGTTGGAATATTTGTGACTTTACTTGTTAATTCATCAAGAGCCATTAAATCACTTTCATTTACTTCATGAACGGATGTTTTACCGAGCGCTATTGTGGCTATTTTCATCTCTTCTGTAAAAGCTGATAAAAAGTTGGCTAAATGATGAGCTGCTTCTTTCGTTACAAATTGTTCTTTATACCTTCCAGGATAAAAAACTAATGTTGTTGGTGGCTCAAATGGGACCGTTTTAGCTACTTGTGTGTGTGTCATCGCCCATAAAGCAGCTGTCCCAAGATAAACCGCATCGGCTCCAAGCGCAAGTGCTTTTAAACAATCACCAGGTGTATAAAAGCCTCCACCGACAAATAAGCTAATTTGTTCTTTTACCTCTCTCTCTCGAAGATAACGCACGGCTCTTGATAAAGCGTATATTGTAGGAAGACCGAAGTCATCCTGAATAATTGGCGGTGAACCTTTTGTCCCAGCTTGCCCACCATCAATTGAAATAAAATCAACTCCTGCTTGTATACCAATTTCCATATCTTCTTCAAGTCGGTTACCAGCACATATTTTGATACCAACGGGTACACCCCCTGTTAATTGCTTTAAATTTTTAACAATTCTTTTTACATCATCAGGGTTATTAATTTCCTTAAATTTTCGAGGCATAACGGCAACTTCACCAGGAGATAAACCGAGCAAATCACGTGCTTTACCTTTTAATGTTTCCGGTGGAATTTTTGCGGGTACTGCTGCTGAAGCACCTTGACCAACATGGATTTCAACAGCATCCGCCTGTTTAAAAATTTCCGGCTCTTTCGCCCATTTAGCAGAATGATATTGAACAATGACAAATTTGGCTTTTTCTCGTTCTTCTTTTAAAAGCGTTCCCTCTCCAATATTTGTCGCGCTTCCTACTTTACCAGTTCCCCATGCTTGAGCAATCTTTACTTGTTCGCTGACTCCAAGTCCGTAAGCCATTCCTCCTAACACAATTGGTATGTCTAAAATTAACGGCTTTTTAGCTTTTGGACCGATAATTGTTTCGGTATCGATAGGGGTCTCTCCTTCTGTTGGAATGACCGCTAATTGTGCAGGAGAGAAAATTAAATTATCAAAATTTAGAAATTTTTTAGGGGTACCAAATGGTCTCTCAATGATTCCACCGTTTGTCGCACGGAGACTATTTTCCAGCACAAGACGTGGATTAAACCTTAATAATGCACTAACCATTTCCCAAACATTTTCTGAATATGGATCTTTCATTAAAATTTTGATAAACAATGCAGTTAACCTTTTGATGATTGGTCTAGCCAGTAAAAGAAAGATAATAAATGTAATCATTGATCCTAAAATAGCTGCTAACAGAATTTGAAACCAGTTCATAATAAATAGTCCCTACCTTTATAGGCAGATGTATGTAATTTCATAAAATTCCCCCAAGGGCACATGTTTTTTTCCATTATTTCCAATCGCTCATATTTTAGTCACCGATATCATAATTCATGGAGTAAATACATAACATGCTTGATTGTTGACTATGTAATGGAGATTACAGAATTGAAGAGATTTATCCTGTAACCTAAATGTAGATTGAAAAGGGAGTGAAAACGTCTTGAAAAAGCTATTATCGATTTTGCTTTTATTTAGCTTATTTTTATCTGCGTGTCAATCTAATCAGGGAGAAAATATTGACCCATTTGAATTAAGCTGGGATGAAATAGTAGAAAAAACTAATGGTACAACAGTACGAATGTTTATGTGGAGTGGAGATGAAGGAATAAATCGTTATATGGATGAATGGATTTCACCAAAATTAAAAGAAAAATATAACATTACCTTTGAACGTATCCCAATGGACACCCAAGATATTTTGCAAAAGCTTTTAACAGAGAAAAAAGCTGGGAAAAAAGAAGGAACCATAGATATAGTCTGGATCAATGGGGAGAATTTTAAAAATGCAAAGGAAAACGAATTATTATTTGGTCCTTTTACAGAAAAGCTCCCTCATTTTAATGAATTTGTTGATACTAGAAGTCTTAATATTCAATATGATTTTGGGACGAAAACAGATGGATATGAAGCTCCATGGGGAAAAGTCCAATTTGTTTTTTTATATAACGAAGACAAAGTACCAAATCCACCACGAAGCTTTGAAGAGTTAAAAGAGTGGATGATGGACAATCCAGGAAAATTTACGTATCCAGAGCCTAATGATTTCACAGGGAATGCCTTTTTACGTCATTTATTATATGAATCTGTTGGAGGAGTACAAGCCTTATTAGATAGAGGATTTGACGAAAATTTTGTTAACAAAAATGCTCAATCTATGTGGGACTATTTAAATGAAATTAAACCTCATTTATGGCGGGAAGGAAAAACTTATCCAAGCAGTTTAACGGAATTAGACCGTTTATACAGTAAAGAAGAAGTTTGGATGACAATGGGGTATAACGAAGCGAGAGCTGAAAGTTTAATTAAAGAAGGGACATTCCCGGAAAATACGAAGTCCTTTATTTTGGATTCTGGCTCCATTGGAAACACCCACTTTTTATCTATACCAAATAACAGTCCAAATAAAGTGGGGGCAATGGTTGCGATTAATTTCTTACTTTCCCCAGATGCACAACTAGCGAAATTAAAACCGAACTATTGGGGGGAAAATTCTGTTCTTGACCCTGATCGTTTAACAGAAGAAATGAAAGAAAAATTTAAACAAGTAGATAGAGGTCAATCCGTAATACCTGCTGAAATATTAAAGGAAAACATGATGCCTGAAGTAAACTCAGAATATGTGAACTGGCTAAAGGAGAAATGGCATGAAGAAGTGGTTCAAGAAAAATAAATGGATGGCCTACTTAATGCCATCCTTTCTCTTTCCTCTTTCTATTACAATATATGGACTCATCATGGCGATTAAAGAAAGCATGACAGATAATACAGGATTTAGTCTACAAGCTTATCGAGCACTTTTTTATGATCATGCTTTTTGGGCTTCCTATTTATATAGTGTAAGAATCTCTACTATTTCGACGGTTTTATCCCTAATTATTGGCATATTGATTACAAGACTTTTATATCAAAAGCTTTTGAAGACAGAATGGAAGCTGCTTGTGTGGGTTCCAATGATTTTTCCGCACTTTGTGTGGGGATATATGGTCGTTTTATTACTTTCGCAAACTGGATTTATTTCTTCTATTTTTAATCATTTTGAATGGATTCAAGATTTTTCACAGTTTCCGATCCTGCTTTATGAACCTTTTGGAATCGGTATCATTGTGACTTACGTTTGGAAGGAAATACCCTTTGTTGTGTTAATGCTTTTACCGGTATATGCACAAATGAATCAACAAATGCCTCTCGTTGTCAAAACACTTGGAGGAAATGAGTGGAACGTTTTTAAAACAACCGAATGGCCATGGGTTGCTCCCGTTTTATTTGAAACTGGCATTATAATTTTTGCCTTTATTCTATCGGCATATGAAGTACCGGCATTGCTTGGAACGACATATCCAAAAATGCTTTCCGTTCTTTCGTATGAGTGGTTTTTTTATGCAGATTTTCGTTATCGTCCTAAAGCATTTGCTCTGATGGTTGTCGTGACAATGACGATTATGACATTTGTTTTGATATTTTTCCACATGGTAAATCAAAAGAGATACCGGATGATGAAAGGAAACGGGAGATAAAGATGGTTAAAAAATTTGTACTAGTACTACTAAGTATATTGATTTTAATTCCAGTTTTACTCTTAATCGTTCAATCACTTTCGAAACGATGGAATTATGGTCATCTATTACCGAAAGAATGGAGTCTTCGTGCATGGGATGTTCTTTTATCTGAACAACGTCTAACAGAAGCAATTGGTTGGTCTTATTTGATTGGAATTTTGGTTATTATCTTAAATATTTTCATAGGAGTATTAGCAGGTAAAGCTTTAGCACATGAAAACTTTAAAGGAAAGTCCATGATTGAGACGATGCTAATACTTCCGATTATTATTCCAAGCTTAGCGGTCGCAATGGGTGTTCATTTTACCATGATTAGATGGGGGATAGCTGATCATTGGCTTGGAGTTGTTGTGGTTCATTTAATACCTACTGTCCCATATTCGATTAAAATGTTTAGAAATGCATTTGATCAAATTGGGTTAAAGCAAGAAGAGCAGGCCAATAGCTTAGGAGCTTCAAAGCTATATATTTTTTACTCTATTTATTTTCCACAACTAATTCAAACAATTCGTGCGGTCGTTTTTTTGATTTTCGTTATATCACTTAGTCAATATGCCTTAACTGCTATTATAGGTGGAGGAAATGTTTTGACATTAGCAATGATCTATTTTCCTTATTTCTCAACAGTTGACGATGCCGTTATGTCTAGCTTTTCATTACTTTTTGCTACGTTACCAGTGATTCTATTTCTACTTTGTGAATTCGTTTTACGACTAATGAATCCATACAAAAGAAAATTCAGGTGATACTATGGGTAAGGATTTAATTTGTATTGAACATTTATCGAAGTCGTTTAAAGAAAATACTATTTTTGAAAATATTCATCTCAAGATTGAAGAGGGGGAAATTGTCGCACTTGTTGGTCCATCTGGTGTAGGTAAGTCTACCCTTTTACGTGTTATCGCAGGACTTGAGGACCCAACAAAAGGGGACATCCTTATAAATAACAAGTCATTTAAATTTATTCCAGCTAATAAACGTCCAATTACGATGATGTTTCAACAGCCATTGTTATTCCCTCATATGACTGTTCTTCAAAACATCGTTTATAGTTTATCTTTTCAAAAAGTGAAGAAAAAAGAAATGATCGAAAAAGGAAGGGAATATTTACGTTTAATGCAGTTAACAGATTATGAGAATCGATATCCACACGAGCTTTCAGGTGGCCAACAACAACGTGTTTCACTAGCAAGAGCTATTATTACAAATCCTAAATTATTATTACTAGATGAACCCTTTAGTAGTCTTGACAATGAATTAAGGGTTAAAGTAAGGGAGTGGGTAAGACAATTATTAAAAGACAAAGGTATCACTGCTATATTTGTAACCCATGATATTGAAGAAGCGATGGTAATGGGTGACCGAATCGCTATTTTTAATCACAAACGAATACAACAAATTGGGAAATCAATGCAAATATATGAGAATCCTCAAAATTCATATGTTGCTCAATTTTATTGTGACGGGATTCTATTAAATGAAAGAGAGTTTGTGTTTTCCAATCGTTTAGTTATTGGAGAAAGTGTGGACACTTTTTATAAATGCTGGAAAGCTAATGTAAAAAGTCAATTTAAAAAGCATGGTCATACCTTTTTTAAGCTTTATTTACCGACCATTCATGAACAAGTTGTTTTAAGATTGGATAAAAACTTATCGATCGGTCAAGAGGTTTTTGTAGGGATTCACAATCCATCTGATATTTATTCCTTTCCAGTGGGTGATACAAAGTGAATAAAAAGACAATTGTAAAACTCTCATTTATTGCATTTATGGTTGTGATATTTCTTTGGATAAATGACCGTTTCATAAATATTTCACCAAAATTTATTCAAGTATGGATTCTCTCTTTTGGAGTTTTTGCTCCTATCATTTATATCGTGATTTATACGGTACGTCCACTTATTCTATTTCCAGCATCAGTTTTATCCTTATCAGCAGGCTTAGCTTTTGGAGCCTTTTGGGGAACCATTTATACGTTGATTGGTGCAACAGGTGGAGCTGTATTATCCTTTCTCGTTGCAGGAAGGCTTGGTCACAAATTAAAAAACAAAACGTGGGATGGGAAAGCAAAAATCATCCAGGAACAATTGAAGAAAAATGATTTTATTTATGTTTTACTATTAAGGCTCATTCCTATTTTTAATTTTGATATGATTAGCTATTTAGCAGGGATATCCAATGTTCGTTTACTTCATTTTACTCTGGCTACATTATTAGGTATTATTCCTGGAACGTTTGCTTATAACTTTTTAGGTTCAAGCCTTGTTAATGGAAATATGACGATCCTAATCCTTTCTATACTAGTATTTCTAATCGTTACAATCATCCCGCTAGTTTTAAGTAAGAGACTTCGAAAAAAATTAGGATTTGGCTCACAACATAAGGGGGTGAACTAATGCTTGATACACATGCTCGTAAATATGTTCAACCGGCATTTGAAAAAACTGCGAAAGGATTATTAAAAATCGGTTTAACGGCAAATCAAATAACCATTATTTCATTTCTAATTGGTTTATCATCAGGGATTTTCTTTTATTACGAATATTCGTTACTAGCGGTTTTTATGTTATGGTTTTCTGGATTTTTAGATGCGGTGGATGGGACGATGGCACGCCTAACGAAAACGTCACCATTTGGAACTGTAATGGATGTGACGTTTGATAGAATTGTTGAAATTAGTGTGATATTAGGTGTCGCCTTCCGATTTCCAGATATTCAATGGGCGTTATTGTTATTAAGTGTTTCCATTATTATTTCAATGACAATTTTTTTAACGGTAGGAGCGGTAACAGAAAAACAGGGAATGAAATCCTTTTATTATCAAGCAGGCCTGGCGGAAAGGACGGAAGGTTTTATTTTATTAACGTTCATGATGCTTTTAGAATCATATGTTCTTGCCATAACATTAATATTTTTTGCTGTGGAGCTGTTTACCGGCTTTCAACGTTTTGTAGAAGCAAAGAGAATCTTAAAATAATGGGGGAAGAAAAATGTTAAAGCAATATGATCTTATTGTACTCGGTGGTGGAGCTGGTGGCTTGACCGTTGCAGCAGGTGCAGCTTCTTTAGGTGCGAAGGTAGCACTAATTGAAAAAGAAGAAAATCCAGGTGGAGATTGCTTACATTTCGGCTGCGTACCATCGAAAGCTTTGATAAAAGCAGCCAATGAAGTCTATCAGATGAAGAGAACGGCTGAAAAACATGGAATGGAAATTAAACAAAAAATAAATATGAAAGCTATTAAGGCAAAAGTGAAATCAGCTATACTTTCGATTCAAGAGCATGACGATGCTGATCGTTTTCGGAAAATGGGGATTGATGTTTATATCGGGAAGGGAGTTTTCCGAAACGAACATGAAATAGAAGTCGAGGGGAATAAGGTTATTTTTGGAAAGCGTATTGTCATATCGACCGGATCTAGGCCGTTTATACCCCCTATTGAAGGGATAAAGGATATCGATTTTTTAACAAATGAAACGATATTTGATATCGAATATCTACCAAATAAGCTCTTAGTGGTTGGTGGAGGACCGATTGGTTTAGAACTTGCCCAAAGCTTTGCACGCCTGGGTAGTGAAGTGACCGTTGTAGAGCGTTCAGCATCTATTTTAAATAAAGAAGACGAAGAAGTTCAAGCTTATATGACAGAGCATTTAAAAAGTGAAATGACAATTCTTACAAATGCTTCTGTTGAAAAAGTATCACAAAATGAGAATCAAAAAATAGTTACCATTCAATTAAATGATAAACCCATGAATATAGAAATAGATGAGATACTTATTGCTTCAGGACGTGTTCCAAATTCAGATAGTCTTCAGCTTGAAAAGGCGGGTGTTCAAAAAAATGAACGTGGTTTTATATTAGTCAATGAATATTTACAAACAAACATTCCTCATATTTATGCTATTGGTGATGTAAATGGACAAATGATGTTTACACATGTAGCAGGAATGGAAGGGAAAATTGTTGTACAAAATGCAGTTGTAGGTTTTAAGCAAAAGGTCCGATATGATAACGTCTCATGGGTTACATTTACTTCACCTGAAATTTTTCACCTAGGGTTAACAGAAAAGGAAGCAAAAGAGAAGCATGGTGAAATAAAGGTATACAAATCGAGTCTGTCGGAAGTCGATCGCTTTATAACGGATCACCATGATAAAGGATTTGTCAAAATCATTACAGATTTAAAAGGAAATATTTTAGGAGCTCATGCTATAGGAGAAGGTGCGGGAGATTTTATGCAATTAGTCGTATTTGCTAAAGAAAATAGACACAAAATCGGTGCCTTATCTAGAATGGTTTATCCTTATCCTAATCATGCAGCCGCAATTCAACAAACAGCAGATCTTTATTGGCGGGAAAAGCTTTTTAGCGGCTGGGTACCGAAAGTAATGAAAAAATATATAGAATTGTTCCGATAAAAAAAGGCTGCACCCATATGAATGGGTTGTAGCCCTCAAATCATCTCATCTAATATTTCCTCTGCTTTTTCAACATTTACAGCTAATTTTAAACCTTTCTTGATATAACCTTCCTTTTTTAATTGACTCATGACCCCACTTGTCGTTTCTCTTGTAGATCCAATCATATTGGCTACATCCTGATGGGTTAGCTTCATATCAATCGTCTGCCACTCATTCTTTCGTTTTCCGGTTTTTTCACTTAATTTTAAAAGCAGATATAAAATTCGATTTTTCACATCTCCAAGCGCAATTTTTTCACTCATACTGTAAATTTCTTTTAAACGAGTGGACAAAATATTAATAAATTTAATGGCGATTTTTGGATTTTGCTCAATAAACTTTTCAAAATCAGATTTACTTAATATGCATAAGTAAGTATCTGTCATAGCCTCTGCATAAATTTGATCATCTGTGAGGGAAAGAGTACTTGTTTCTCCAAAAATATTTCCATCAACAAGAATATCTACTGTAAATTGCTTACCGTTTTGATTCATACGGTATAGTCGAACCTGTCCCTTTTTTAATAAGAATAAAGCTTCTAACGGTTTGTCAGGCGATAAGATTAACGTTCCTTTTTTTACAGGCTGCATTTGACTCATTTCATCAATGATTTTTAGATCTTCCATTGGAAGCTCATCAAATAAGCTTATTTGAGATAAAAGAAATAATTTGTCCAAATAAGAACACCCTTTCTAAGACGAACTTTGACTACTAATAATATTATAGCCCATATTGAATAAAAGCCTGTAAGGTAGCTTACGGATAAAAAAATATAAAGCTGGTACATTTAATCCAACAGGGGGATTTCATATGGAAAAAATTCTATATACTATTGATGGCTGTCACAATTGTGCCAAGGCGAGAGATTATTTAAATCAAAAAGGTGTTCATTTTAAAGAAATAAATTTATTTCACAATCAGGATGCTGCCAAGAAAATTAAGGAAATAATTGGAGAAGTGTACACTCCTGTTTTTATGGATGGAGACAAAGTATTAGTAGGAATAGAAATATTAATGTACTAAATGTTTAGGAGGTGGTTCCACATCTTTGTAATAGTGTCCAAGCTTAAAGAATTATTCTATTTGTAATACGGATTACAGAATAGTTAGAAAATTTAGGTTATTGTATAATTACATTCTGAAGAAAGGGTGATTTAATATGACGACACGTGTTGAATGGGGCCTATTGATTGGACGTTTAATATTAGGGATTACGATGTTTGCACATGGAATTCAAAAGTTTATGATGATGGACATGATGGTTGGAATGTTTACAGATATGTTTGGTTTACCGGGATTTATGGCGTATGTTACGGCGATTATTGAAACAGTTGCAGGATTAGCAATTATTTTAGGGTTATTTGTTGAAATTTCAGCTATATTTCTTGGACTTATCATGCTTGGTGCGATCTTCACAGTGAAACTGCCAATGGTGGGATTTTTCGGAAATGGCCAAATGGCAGGCTATGAACTAGACTTAGCTTTACTTGGTTTATCTGTCATTTTAGCCGTTGCCGGAAGTCGAATGTTTGCTGTATCTTCTCTCTTTAGTAATCAAAAGACCCAAGTGAAAACCGTTAATACGTAATCAAAATAGGGCTGTACTTTTTGAACAGCCCCTTGTTTCCTTTATTAATAAATTTAACTAGCACCAAGCAGCTCCTACAATGATTAATAAGATGAATAGTACGACGATTAATACAAAGCCACCGTAATATCCTCCGTAACCACCATAGCCATAACCACCACAGCCATAACCACCATAGCCATATCTACCAAAACCCATTTTATTTACCTCCTTCATGTAGACTCAATATCAATATATGCATTAGTGAATTTTTCGTTTGGGTCATTGAAGTAAATTTTAAAAATACTTTAATTCTTTAATGATAAACGCCCAAAGTTGGTAAAAATGTGTGAAATAGCTAAACACTTTTTTTAGTTTTTCATATTGTGTAAAGAGAGCCGTTAAGGCTTGGAATGAAAAAAGGAGGTATGTGAAAATGTCAGATGGAGGATACGGAGCTGGGTTTGCGTTAATTGTTGTATTGTTTATCCTTTTAATCATCGTTGGTGCTGCTTATGTTGGTGGCGGCTTTGGTGGTTACGGTGGCTACGGCTACTAATAATATTTGATGTAAAAAAAGGAAACGTTCATTTTGGAGCGTTTCCTTTTTTCAAGAAAATGAAAAATAAAAGAATAAGCTTTTATCCAAACATAAAAATTCCCTATTAGAAGAAATTTATATCTTAGATCATTTTGTATTTAAAAATTGAATTTTTGCTCGATGACGGGACTTTAAAAATTCGCTATAATGCGATAGGAAGTACCAATTTTAAAGGGGATATTTATGAAACTAATTATCGCTGAAAAGCCAGATCAAGGAGCAAAGCTAGCTTCTCCATTTACTCATCAAAAAAAGCAAGGGTTTATCGAAATTCATAAATGTAATGTATTTCCAAATGGTGCAGTTTTAACTTGGGCGATAGGTCATTTATGCGAGCTCGTTCCCCCAGAAGAATACGATACAAACTGGAAAAAATGGAGTCTGGACACTCTACCTATACTTCCAAATATATTTAAACATCGGATCATAAAAGGGAAAAATAAACAATTTCAATTAATTCGAAAGTTCGTACATTGTAAAGAAGTCAATGAAATCATTATGGCAGGAGATGCAGGAAGAGAAGGGGAGGCCATTATTCGTCTTATTTTACAGCTTTGTGGTAACAAGAAACCTCTCAAGCGATTATGGCTTTCCTCATTAACAGAGAAATCGGTTATACAAGGTTTTCAACAATTATTAAATGAAAGTGATACTCGCAATTTATTTTATGAAGCATACAGCCGTGCTTGCTGTGATTGGTTAGTCGGAATGAATGCCTCAAGAGTATATTCTTTGCTTTTAAAAGAAAAAGGAATATCTGATGTTTTTTCTATTGGAAGAGTTCAAACACCAACTCTTTCACTTATTGTTAAACGAGAAAGAGAAATCGAATCATTCGTTTCCAAACCATTTTGGGAAGTAGACGCAACATTTCAAATAAATGGGAAAAACTTTAAAGGAAAATGGCATAAAGACGGTAAAACGAGAATAGATGAACAACAAATGGCTGAAAAAATAGCTCAATTTTGTAAAGGAAAACACGCCGAAATTCATCAAATAGAAAAGGATGAAAAACAATATCAACCACCGTATTTATTTAACCTGTCTTCCCTACAGGCAGAAGCAAATAAAAGGTATAAGTTTTCACCGAAGAAGACTTTAGATACGGCTCAAAAGTTATATTTAAAAGGACTTATTTCATACCCAAGATCTGACTCAAATTTTGTTACAAAAGAAGAGGCCAAAATGTTTCCGCAAATTTTAAACAAAATCGCTAAATTCGAATTATATCAAGGGTATTTCCCATTATCCAAGCAGTCATTAATCCAAAATCGTCGATTCGTAAATGAAAAAAAAGTAACCGACCATTATGCCATTATCCCAACTGAAAAGGTGGTTGATCCGAAAACGTTATCTCAAGATGAAGAAAAAATTTATGACCTCATTATAAAACGTTTACTTGCAGCACACTGCGAAAATTCAATTGTCAGTTATACGACGATACATACGCTAGTAGACGGGAGGGCTACCTTTATTTCAAAAGGAAAAGAAGTCATCCAAACTGGTTGGAGAAAAGTAATAATGGAAAAAGACCAAGCGAAAGATGAAAAACTCCCAATTTTATATGAAAAAGAAAAAGGACATGTGTCGAAAGTTAGCTTAAAAGAAGGGAAAACAGAACCACCGAAACGTTATACAGAGGGACAACTTATTACATTAATGAAATCAGCAGGTAAATTTATAGAAGATGAAGAGCTAGGTAAAGTATTAAATCAAACAGAAGGTCTTGGAACGGAAGCTACGCGTGCTCAAATTATCTCCGTATTAAAAGACAGAAAGTACATTGAAGTAAAGAAAAATCAAGTTTATGCAACGAAAAAAGGCAAGCTATTAATCGATTGTATTTGCTCTAATATATTAAAATCACCTGAAATGACAGCCAAATGGGAGAAATATTTAAGAGAAATTGGTGAAGGAAAAGCATCCAAAACTCAATTAATTGAGCAAACGAAAAAGCTTGTTTTGAAATTAATAGACGATGCCAAAGAGGGGAGTAAAAAGTGGTCTCTTGATGATTATCAAGTTGAAGAAACAAAACAAAAGAACAAAAAGCAAATGAAATCAAAATTAGGCCCATGCCCAAAATGTAATGGATTTATCATTGATAAAGGGACGTTTTATGGTTGCTCAAATTATTCCACGAATAAATGTAAAATGACAATTTCCAAAAAAATACTTGGCAAAACCATTTCACAAGCAAATATAAAGCGGCTATTAAAAGAAGGAGAGACAAATATTATTAAAGGCTTTAAAAAAGGAGAGAAAACATTTGATGCAGCTTTATGTTTAAAAGATGGGATATCTTTTAAATTTCCGCAAAATAAAAATTGACTAAGAAAAGCGGAAAGCGTCCGCCACCGAAATAAAATCAACCGAATTTAGTTTACAATGTAAGGGGCTGTACTTTTTGGACAGCCCCGTTTTTATTTGAATAAAGATATATATGTTGAGAAAAATATTCTTGAAAATAAAGAAGGAGGAAAAGAAAATGATTAAAACATGTTTTTATTGTAATGATGAAGTTGAAGAGCGAAACGAATTCCCTATTAGCATTGAAAGATTTTCGCGAAGAAGAAAAAACATTATGTCATGTTTGCTACAATGAGTGGTTAGAAGGTATTAAAGGTTAACTGGAAATATTTCTTGGGAAAGCGCAAAATTTGGCAAAAATAGATAAATTTCTTCTTATAAACCATTGAGAATGTCGAAATAATAGAAGCAAAAGGATAAAAAAGAGGCGATGTATGCCTCTCATTATTATTCATATTTATATCCAGTTAAATCAACATACAAGACATATGTTGAACGATCTTCATCAATTTCTGTAGAAATGATTTCATATTCATACTCTCCAATTTGAATATATACATTTCCTAAGTATTGTAAAACTTCCATATGTGACGATAAATGATATGAATATAGGAGCGGAGACGGCTTTTCTTCTTCAAGAAGTCGAATTTCAAGAGTTACTTTTTGATAAGTTCGTGCATCAGGAAAGGCAAATTCTTCTGATTCCTCTTTTACATAAATAACAAACATTTTTTCCTCTTTTGCTGATGATGTTTGCGAATATACTTTACCATCTTTAACAAAATAATCACATAATCTTCGGCAAAATATTTCATTTGGGTCTAAATTACTGTAATGATAAATAGCAGGAAATCCACTTGCTTCATCGTTTAATCTATATTCTAATGTGAAATTTCTCATCGTAAAACCTCCAAAAATTTACTTCTATCCTTTATACTAATATATGTTCCTACTATTCAAAAGACAAATTTGACAGATTAGGAGGATTTTCATTGAAAAAAACCAAAAAATTGATGAAAGGAATTCTATCAGCAACAGTTGTAGCTGGGATGGCCGGATGTGGTGCTGAAGAAGAACCTTTCTATTCTACAGAACCAGATCGAAATATCGGCTACGGAGAAGATGGAATGGTGATTCCGCCTGTACCTGATGATGCAGCTTGTGAAGAATGGGAGTTTGATTTAGACGATGGTGTATGGGAATGTGATGATATAGATTCCTCTTACTATGGACATTATTTTTATGCCGGAAAATATTATAAATCAGTAAGTTCATTAAAGAAAAGCTCATCTTATAAAGGAAGTAGTTCAACTACATCTAACAGTTCTATTAATAAAAGCAATAGTTCATCAAATAGCACAGTTAGAAGTAGTTCAGGGAGTTCAAGTAGTACTGTAAAGGGGAGCTCAGGCTTTGGGTCAGGAACTAAGGGAGGCTTTGGCGGTTAATGAATAACCGTTTTGAATTTCAAAAAAAACGGAAGTTCATTTATGACCAAATAGAGGATTTTTGGCCTGACCTATATGAAACTGAATACGCTTTGTTAGATGTCATACTGTTTACAGAACAAGATGTTGAAGAAATTAAAATCGCCACTAATCGAGTAGGAAAAATATTTTACAAAACTGCAAAGCTTTTAAGACAAGTTGATGATGAGACGTTATTTCAGATAGATATCCCAAAAGAAGTACTTCCCTATATACGTCATCAATATTTACCTGTTGAATCGGTAATTGCAAGATGTGACTTTGTCAAAACGAAGGATGGTTATAAATTATTAGAATTAAATGCTGATACTCCAACATTTATTAAAGAGGTATTTCACGTCAATCGTTATATCACCGAATATTTCGGAGTTGAAAATCCTAATAAAGGTTTAGAAAACGAGTTAGCCCGTTCTATTCAAAAAGCAATTTTAGAATCTGCGATAAAATTAAAAAATGACAATCCAAATATTGTTTTTACTTCACATGATGATCATGAAGAAGATAAATTTACGACAAAATATTTGTTAGAGATTAGTGAGATTCGTGCCAAGTTTGTACCGCTTCATAAACTAACAATTATAAATAATGAAGGATTATATGATGAAAATGGTCAAAAAATTGATATCTTATATAGACAAACGTATCCTTTAGAACATTTAATTCTCGATGAGGATCCTGTTACAAAAGAAAAAGTAGGTGTACAACTATTAGATCTAGTCATTCAAAATAAGTTAGCTATTATAAATCCAATTTCTGCCTTTTTGTTACAATCGAAAGCGGTGCAAGCAGTAATTTGGGGACTTTATGAAAAGAACCATCCATTTTTTACAAAAGAGGAAAAAGAATGGATCAAAGCCTATTTTCTTCCGACCTATTTAGATAATGACTTTTTTGTACAACATGGATTAAAGTATGTAAAAAAGCCTTCTTATGGAAGAGAAGGGGATACAGTGGAAATCTTTTTAGGAACAGAAAAAGTATTAGAAGATCCAAACAAAACCTATCATGCTTCTATACCAGTCTATCAACAGTTTGTTGAACTTCCTTTTTGTACAATACAGACTTCTCACGGTAAAAAGGAAGCAAAATTTTTGATAGGTAGCTTTTTAGTTAACGGAAAAGCCAGTGGCTTTGGGGTTCGTGCAGGAGGACAAATAACAGATAATGGTGCCTATTTTCTTCCTGTCGGTATTCAATAATTATTAAGTAGAAAGGAATGACATGTATGAGTTTTACAAACTTATTTATTTCAACCATTTCTTATATCGGTGTAGCATCTGTCATGCTTTTAATAGGAATTATTTTATTTGAAGTGACAACAAAAAATAAAGAATTTGAGCTAATTAAAAATGGGAATAAAGCAGCTGTTTATGCATTTGGAGGAAGAATACTAGGACTTGCGATCGTTTTATACTCAGCAATAGCGAATTCTATTCATTTATTAGATATGGTCATCTGGGGTAGTATCGCTATTATCATTCAAATTGTACTTTTTTACATAGCCGAATTAATGACTCCGAAATTTCATATTACAAAGGCAATTGATGATGATAATCAAGCCGTTGGTTTATTTTTACTTTTTTTATCTATTTCAATTGGATTAGTCATAGCAGGATCTTTAACTTATTAGTAAGATTTTATGGAGTAATAAAAATTGAAGGCAATATAAAAGGTTTTAATGTATAGTATTATATTATTTAGCCTTTTATCACTCATCATGTTGGTTCAACAGAATCGTTCGCTAGCCTTGTTATTTAATGTATCTATGTTTCTGTCCCTTTACTTTTACTTTTTCCTCTTGTCAAAAAAAGAGGAAAAGAAGATACAATGGTTCTGGCTTAGTTTATGTTTCTTTAGTATTTTCGGAATAATATATGTAACGATTAATTAGGAAAATCCCTTTTGATATAAAAAAGCAGCCTTCATTTTAGGCTGCTTTTTTAAGATTAGACAATAGATTGGTATGTTTTTTCATCACAAATAATAAATAGCTTTGCACCTTCAGGAATTGGTTCATCTAGTTTTTGAGAAATGGACATATCTTGATGATTGGAAATAAGAATTGCACCTTTTTCTGATAAAGCTCTTTTTGCATCCCTAAAAGTTTTCCATTCTTCTTTCTTTGGAATGTGGTATAAGTCATGTCCAACATGACTTGTTAATTGGCGGATGATTTCTGTTGTTCCATTAAACAAAATGGCTCTTGCCGCAAGATGAGCTGACATATCATTTGGCGTAATAAATTCTTCTACATTGACATGTTTAAAGGCATCAATGTGTTTTGAATCAGAAACCTCACAAATCGTATAAATATTTTTTCCAAATTTTTTACCGACACCTTCCAAAATAGAGGCAATGAGTAATGTATGTCCATCAGCTTCTGATGCTTTTAAGTGAGCATTTGGTGCAAAAATCATGACTGATTTACATTGAAGCAAATTTGCTTGCAACAATGTTTCTTCAGTTGCTGGGTCCCCACTGACAAATTCCACACGCTCATGAAGAAGCGGTGTTTTTTGAAGTGATTCGTCAATAATTACAACATGTATATCTTCAAAGGTAGATAATAATTCTTCTAATGCAATTTCTGCTTTTTTCGTCCAATTAATTAAAACAATGTGATTTTCTAACGTAATTTGCAACTTACCTTCCTCCCTGAGCCTTTTTCGTAAACTTAAAGAATCAATTATCTTTCCAATTAAAATCGTCATTAGCCCAATTCCAACAATGTATAAAAACATCGCAAAAAGCTTACCCTCAATTGTAGTTGGAGAAATATCTCCATAACCTACTGTTACAACTGTAGTCATCGTCCACCATAGCCCATCAAATGGAGATACAAACGTTTCTGGTTCTAAATAATGAATGATATAACTACTTAGTAAAACGAGAGAGGTTGTACTAAAAAATAGCGTCCAACCACTCATTTGAATAGCTTTAATCCATATTCGTTTTATAAACAACACCAATTAAAACACCTCTTTAAACATAATCCAGCTCTGAAATGCGAAAAATTATAACAAATGTCAAAATTTCTTTCTTTTGGTATTTTACCATAAGTAATTGAAAGGATAACTAATAAAAATCTTTTTTATCAAAGCTGATAATGTTATCAATCAATATGAAAGAAACTATCAATCTATAAATGTAAATAAATTGCCAACGATAAGTTATAATTCAGCTGGTTGTAGGGAAGTTTATTTATTAGTTTGAAAAATAAGTTGGTGATGAAAGATGCTCCAAAATATTGAGAAAATCTCAATTAGACAATTTATATTGCTCATGATGGGAACAATCGGGGTTTTAAATCATGTAATTGTCATTCCAGTCTTATTAGAATCAACGAAGCGTGACGCATGGATTTCACCTTTAGTTAACTTCTTTTTGTTTCTTGCAATTGGCTATATTGTTTTTTTAATACAGAAGAAAACGAATCAACAAAATATTTTAAATTGGATCAAAGTTCATTATGGAAAAAAGATACAATATCCATTAATAGCCATTTTCTGTATTCATCTTTTTATATTAGGTCAAACTACATATATGGATACGTTATCGTGGACAAAAATTACATACTTACCGTTATCATCAAAGTTATTTATGGGATCTCTTTTAGCGTTCTTAGTTTTATCAGCGGCATATACTGGAATACGTACCATTGTGATTTTAACCGGAGTTATTTTACCTTTAGTGATTCTGTTAGGATTCTTCGTTGCTTTAGCAAATTTACAACATAAAAACTATTCGCTTTTATTCCCTATTTTAGAAAATGGCTTTACACCCGTTTTACAAGGGATGATTTATTCCGGTGGGGGAGTAGGAGAATTCTTTTTACTTCTTTTACTAATGCAACATCGGTTAGAATCAAATATCCGTTTCTTTCATATTGTCATTATATTATTTATTTTATCAGGGTTAACAATTGGTCCTACGATAGGTGCAATCACAATATTTGGACCACAGGAAGCGTCATTACAACGTTATCCGGCATATGAAGAATGTGCAATGGTGTCACTCGGACGATTTGTGGAACATGTAGACTTTTTATCGATTTATCAATGGATGAGCGGTGTTTTTCTTAGATTATCAACATTAGGCTTTGTCATTGCTGAGTTATTTCAAGTAAAAAAAGGGAAAAATAGACTAATTATTTTATCTTCCGTATATATAACCGCTTTAATCACACTGTTATTTCCAATTTCGGATATCGTTTTTTATGAATGGATTAAATTTACACTGCAGTACTCATTGTATTTTACATTAGCATTTATATCATTTATACTTTTCCTCGTTTTATTTGAAAATGCTAAAAGGGGCTCACAACATGAATTTAAAAGAACAAACACAACCAATAAATGAACGGAATATTCGTAACCTATTTTCTCATTGCGCGGATGTAAAATTTTCCTATTTGCAATTTGATAATAGTAGAATAAGTAAAATATTACTCGTATATTGTGAAGGTTTATATGACCCTGACAAATTGCAAAAGGAAATCATCACAAACCTAGAAGATTTTGTGAAGAATCTTAATTCCGATGTATATTTAAAAAATGTATTAACTTCATTACATCTTCCATCTCTTGAACAACATGATAGTCTAGAGAAGATTCCAGAAAAAATATTTAATGGGGAGTTATTAATTTACTTTTTGGATTTTAAAGCTCTTTTTACTGTTGACATTTCTCGTCATCCACAGAGAACTCCAACAGATCCAAATACTGAAATTTCAATTAAAGGTCCGCGCGACGGTTTTATTGAAGAAATTTCGGTTAACATCGCCTTAGTACGAAAAAGGTTCAGGTCTAATACATTACATTATGAAGTATTTGAAAAAGGAAAACGAACGAAAACGAAAATAGGTCTTCTCTACATTAAAGATGTTACCAATCCAAAATTTATAACAGAAGTCAAAAAAAGAATAGAGAAAATTGATATTGATGGAATTATTTCTTCATCTCAACTAAAAGGTCTTTTATTGGAAAGACCTTTTACGTTATTTCCGGTTTTTGCCTATACCGGTAGGCCCGATTTTGTAGTTGATTCATTATTACGAGGACGGTTTGTCATTCTGATTGATGGATCACCGATGGCTCTCATCGGACCTGCTAACCTATTATTGCTATTAAAAAGCGCTGAGGATCAAGAATATATTTGGGTTTCCAACAGTTTTGAACGGTTATTACGTATTTTTGGATTGTTTGCAGCTGCGTTTATCCCTGGTTTTTGGATTGCTCTCGTTACCTTTCATCCAGATCAAATTCCGCTAACACTTTTAACCATACTAGTTGAATCTCGTCAGGGTGTTCCATTTCCTTCAGCTATAGAAGCTTTCATTATGCTAACACTGTTTGAATTATTTCGTGAAGCTGGTATGAAGCTTCCAATAGCGATTGGACAAACGTTAAGTGTAGTGGGGGGGTTAATTATTGGAGATGCAGCGATACGTGCAGGATTAACGAGCCCTGCGATGCTAGTCGTTATTGCAACTTCTTTTGTCGCAACATTTACGTTAGTAAACCAATCATTAGCAGGTGTCATTTCCATTGTTCGGTTATTTACATTGTTTATAAGTGCATTATTCGGTTTATGGGGATTTATGGTTGCTGTCTTTTTCGTATTTTTATATTGCGCTTCCTTAAGACCGTTTGGTGTTCCTTATTTAGCACCAGTTTCATGGAAGTCTATTCAAGACATGTTTAGTGTTTACTTCCGAATTCCTTGGAAGAAATTGAAAAACAGACCGAAAATGCTAAACCCTAATGATGCAACAAAACAAGGTGGAACACAATGAAAAAAATAAATTGTCTAAATGTTTTTATGCTTGGTATTTTATTGATTCTTAATGGATGTGGCCAACAAAGCGAAATTGACAGAATGCTATATGTTCATGTAATTGGAGTTGACTTAGTTGACGATAAATATGAAGTGTACGCTCAAATTATTAATTTGGAAAATAGAGGGGGTTCGATGGGCAATGAAGCAGGTGGAGGGGAAGAAGCTGTAGTTGGTAGTGCAAAAGGAGAAACATTACTAGATGCGATATATAACTTTTATGAGGGAGCACAAAGAAAAGTTTTTTGGGGACACCTTTCATCAATTATTTTTTCAGAAAGATTTCTGAATGAAAAAGGTATTGAAGGAATCGAAGAAGCTATAGAAATGATTAGTCGTTTTCGCGAAACACGTTATACAATTTGGGTCTTAGGAACCACATCACCTTTACAAGATCTTTTAACAACATTTCCAACTTTAAATTTATCACCAATATTCACAAAATTAGGAGACCCAGTAGAGAATTATCGACAAAGCTCACTTGTTTTTCCGATTCGTTTAAACCGATTTATATATGATATCAAAGAACTTGGGAGTACAGCGAATATCCCTCTAATAAGAAGTGTTGAAGAATATTGGCATGGTGACCAATCTTCACAAGGTACTTTAGTTGTAGACGGTTATACCTTTATGGATAAAAAAGGATTCAAAGGGTTTTTAAAGGATGAAGACATTGCTGGTTTACGATGGTTTCAACCTGAGGCAGAACGTGTTTATGTATGTTTATGTAAAGGAGAAAAGCCTCCAATTTTTCTCATTTTCCATGACATTGATAAGAAGATTAAACCAGTAATTAAAAATGGACAAGCAACTTTTTCAATGCATTTATCAGTAAAAGGAAAAATTGGTGAATTGAATAAAGAAGTTTCTAAAAACACTTTAATGAAAAAAGCAGAGAAAACAATAATAGAAGAGATTAAACGGACCTATAAAAAAGGATTAGAAATGGAGGCTGATGTATATCAATTATCTGAAGCTTTATATCGAAAGGATCCAAAAGCATGGAAGGAACTAGGTTTTGATAAAAAATTTATGTTAACTGAGGATAGTATTCAATCCATTAAAGTGGAAGCACAAATTATGGAATCTGGGAAGACAAAATTCTCAACAATGGATATTTTTAATGAGTAGTAATTTTTTATACGAAAGGGTGTCCCGACAGAGTGGATTGGGACACCCTCAATTTTTTAAAATAAAATTATGGAACTTCATGTCCCATTGAACTATGTAAAATTTCAAACCATTGATCATGATTTAACGTGAGATTTAATGAGCTAATTGCCCGATCGATACGCTCTTTATTTCCACTACCAATGATTGGCATGATTTTAGCTGGGTGAGTAAGTAACCAAGTATAGAGTACTTGATCAATACTTTCGGTTCCAATTTCACTAGCCACTTTTTCAAGGGTTTGACGAAGACGAATAGCTTTTTCCTCATTGCTTGTAAACACTTTCCCACCACCAAGTGGTGACCAAGCCATTGGTGGAATTCTCTTTTCAAGACAGAAGTTTAAAGTCCCATCATCAAAATTTTCTAGGTTATAAGCGGAAAGTTCAATTTGATTGGTCACAAGCTTAAAGTCTAAGTAGGATTCTAGCATATTCCATTGATGTGACTTAAAGTTTGAAACACCAAAATATCGAACTTTTCCTTCTTCTTTTAATTTTGTAAACGCCTCGGCCACTTCCTCAGGATCCATAAAAGGATCAGGTCTGTGTATTAATAAAACGTCAATATAATCTGTTTCAAAATTTCGGAGTGATTGTTCAACCGATTGGATAATATGTTCTTTACTCGTATTATAATGATGCGATTTATGATGAGGACGATTTGGAGATTTGAGAACGATTCCACATTTCGTTACAATCTCCATCTTTTCACGTAAATTAGGTTTTAAAGCAAGCGCCTTTCCGAAAAGTTCTTCACATGTATAACTCCCATAAATATCGGCATGGTCAAAAGTTGTAATCCCTTGTTCAAGACAATGCTCAATTAAATAAAGAGTTTCTTCTGTACTCATATTCCAATCAGCTAGTCGCCAATAACCATGGATCAGTCGTGAAAACGATAAGTCTTCTGCTAATTGAATTCGTTCCACAATTTTTCCTCCATTTCCTAAATGTATCAACTTCTATTATCTATTAAACATTTCTTTCCTGCAAATATAAAACATTCTTCTTATTAGAACAATCTAATAGATATAAATAATTCATATGATAAAATATACATTAATTATTTATAGGTATTTATTAGCATTTATATACTAGTTTTAGGATAAAGGAGTGAAGCAGCTTTGCATCATGTATTCGTATATGGAACATTAAGAAAATATGAAGATAACCATCATCTATTAGAAAATTCAAGATTGGTTTTTGAACAAGCATCAGTCAAAGGAGAACTATATGATACAGGCTATGGTTATCCTGCTTTATTTATTGGTGAGGGCACTGTATATGGAGAAGTTTATGAAGTGGATGACCAAACGCTAAGAAAGTTAGATATATTAGAAGATTTTAATGAAAGAGACAGAGAAAATAGCTTATATGACCGTACATATATGACAGTAAAAACGGATAAAGAAGATATTAAGGCATTAGTCTATTATATGAAAAAGAAAGAACATACAAAGTATCGAAAAATAAATAGTGGAGATTGGAAAGAATATCTTTATTCATCGAGAAAGCCTGAATCAACGTTATATTTTGCATACGGATCTTGTATGGATACGAATCGATTTCAAATTCATGGAGTCAATCACCACTTTACAAATGTAATTGGAGCTGGGAAGCTACATAAATACTCATTACGGTTTACAGTACACGCTGACGATGGGGGAAGAGCAGATATTGTAGAAGATGGAGGAGAAGTTGAAGGCATTTTATATGAACTCCCATATGAAGCCGTTCGATATTTATATAAGCGGGAGGGGGTTGGAATATCATTATATCGTCCAACTTTTGTTAATGTTGAAGTAGGAGGAAAAATGTATCAAGATTGTTTAACATTTGTCGTAGTTGATAAAAAGAAAGAATTAGCTCCACCAGATCACTATAAAGAAGAAATATTACGAGGAGCAAAAGGACGATTAAGTGAAGCGTATTATCAAAAAATTGATCATTATATGAATCAGCTCCCTAAAGATTAATTATAGGTGCCACCTGAAAAAAATAGGTGGCACACAAATTGTATAGGAAGTGGCACCAAAAGTGGAAATAGTGGTACAAAGGCATATGAAAGTCGCACGGAAACGTAAAAAATTTTGCACAAAATGAAATAAGTCAACCAACTTTGTGAAGTATGTCACAAAATATTCATCATCACTTGACATTGTGATCAAAAAGTTTCTATAGAATAGATTTATATCTTTAACAGAACAAAAGGAGTGCATGAATATGCCAGAATTAGACAGTATTATACTTAGCCGAATGCTAACAACTTTAACCCTTGCCTTTCATATTATTTTTGCAACTATTGGCGTAGGTGTTCCTGTTATGATTGCCATTGCAGAATATATAGGGATTAAGAAAAATGATCAACACTATTTACTTCTTGCCCGCCGTTGGACAAGGGGATTTGTTGTAACAGTTGCAGTTGGAGTTGTAACCGGTACATGTATTGGACTCCAGCTATCCCTTTTATGGCCGAGCTTTATGGAAATTGCGGGTCAGGTAATAAGCTTACCGTTATTTATGGAGACGTTCGCTTTTTTCTTTGAAGCCATTTTCTTAGGAATTTATTTGTATACATGGGATCGTTTTAAAAAGCCGATTTATCATTGGTTATTGTCTATTCCAGTTGTTATTGGGTCTTCATTATCTGCTTTTTTTATTACAACCGTTAATGCATTTATGAATACTCCACAAGGGTTTAAGCTTGAAGGAAAAACGATTGTTGAAATTGATCCAATCAGTGCTATGTTTAATCCTGCAACTCCGTCCAAGGTCTTTCACGTACTAACTTCATCCTATATGACATCAGCGTTTATTTTAGCTACCATTGCCGCTTTTGCCATATTAAAAGGTAGAAATGGAGAATATGAGAAAAAAGCATTAAAGCTTACAATGGTTTCAGCTTTTGTTTTTTCCTTATTAACTGCAATTGCAGGGGATGTATCTGCTAAATTTTTAGCCGAATATCAGCCTGAGAAATTAGCAGCTGGAGAGTGGCACTTTGAAACAGAAAGAGGTGCTGATTTAATTTTATTTGGAACATTAAGTGAAGCAGGAAAAATTGAAAATGAAATTAGATTTCCAAAGCTACTAAGCTTTTTATCTTTTAATGATTTGGATGCAGAAGTGATTGGATTAAATGAATTCCCCGAAGACTTAAAACCACCCCTTTGGATTCATTATATGTTCGATATGATGATTTCCATTGGTGTATATGGTCTGATCATTTCTCTATTATTCTTAATTTTTATGAAGTGGAGAAAATCTTTCCTATATAACCGTTTTTATTTATGGTTAATTGTTTTAGCGGGTCCGTTATCAATGATTGCCATTGAAACTGGGTGGGTATTTGATGAGGTTGGAAGACAACCGTGGATATTAAGAGGATATATGAAAGTAGCAGAAGGAGCAACGACATCCAATCAAGTAGGACTTATGTTTATTTTGTTTTTTGTTTTATATACTACGCTTGCAATTATCTGTATTAGTGTACTACGTAAAATGTTTAAAAATAATCCAGTTGAAGCTGAACTTGAATACCGCTTCAAATCATAAGAGAGGATGAGTATGATGGACATTCCTTTAATCGGTATTACGGTCCTATGGACTTTTTTATACGGCTATTTAATTGTTGCGTCCATTGACTTTGGTGCAGGTTTTTTTGCGTTTTATGGAAAGATAACTAATAAGGACCATATTATAAATAAAATAATTAGTCGATATTTATCACCAGTATGGGAAGTAACGAATGTCTTTTTCGTATTTTTCTTTGTCGGTATAGTCGGTTTCTTTCCGCAAACGGCTTATTACTATGGTACAGCTCTTTTAATACCTGGAAGCATTGCTTTAATTCTTTTAACAATACGTGGATCTTTTTATGCATTTGGCAACTATGGATCAAAGGATAGTAAGTTTTATACGTTTTTATATGGGGCCACAGGTCTATTAATACCAGCTTCTCTTTCGATTGCTTTAACGATTTCTGAGGGAGGATTTTTAGAGGAAAAAGATGGAACAGTAGTTCTATTAGCAAAAGAATTGTTTTCTAGCTTTTACTCATGGAGTGTTGTTTTATTAGCGATTGTCTCTGTATTATTTATTAGTGCAACCTTTTTAACGTACTATGCTAACAGAGCGAGAGACGTAGAAGCACAAGAAATATTAAGAAAATATGCTTTATTTTGGGCGCCGCCGACTATTTTAGCGAGTTTACTCGTATTTATTTCATTAGAACAGCATAATCCAAGACATTTTTATAATGCTCTAGATGTTTGGTGGATGTTCGCCTTATCCTTGTTATGCTTTCTTTTTGCAACATGGTTTATTTTTAAAGAAAAACGATTTGGTACTGCATTTATTCTTGTTATGTTTCAATTTTTCTTTGCCTTTTTTGGATATGGGGCATCACACTTACCTTATATATTAGACCCGTATGTAACGATTTATACTGCCTATACAAATGAAACAATGGGTCTAACGTTAACGATTGTTTTTATTTTAGGACTATTATTATTGATTCCGTCACTTATTTTATTAATGAAATTATTTTTATTTGATGCTGACTATGTAAAAGGGAAGAAGTAAGAAACTTTTCGAATATCTGTCACCTAATACTCAATAGTCCAAAATTATGGTAAAATATCGTCATACATATTGAACTTGGAGGAATCACCATGAAGAAAGAATTTGCTGTCATTGGGCTCGGTCGCTTTGGTGGAAGTATTTGCCGTGCATTAAGTGAAGAAGGAATGGAAGTATTAGCCATTGATATTGATGAAGATAAGGTGAATGAATTTGCAAACATCGCATCACATGCGGTTGTTGGAGATACAACGGATGAAGCGGTTTTAAAAAGTATCGGAATTCGTAATTTTGACCATGTCATTGTAGCAATCGGAGATAATATTCAAGCAAGTATATTAACAACACTCATGTTAAAAGAAATGGGCGTTAAACGCATTACGGTTAAAGCACAAAATGACTACCATGAAAAAGTTCTTTCGAAAATAGGAGCAGATTATATTGTCCATCCAGAGCGAGATATGGGGAAACGTATTGCTCACAACATTATCTCAAATAATGTGTTAGACTATCTTGAATTGTCAGATGAACACAGTATTGTGGAAATAGCAGCCAATCAAAATATAGCCGGTCATTCCATTATGGAACTAGATATCCGTGCTAAATATGGAATTAACATTGTGGCCATTAAGCGAGATAAAGAAATTATTGTATCTCCCCAAGCAAATGAAGTGATTTATAAAGGGGACATATTAATTGTTATTGGCGCAGACTCTGATATCAATTTATTTGAAAAAAAGGTTTTAGGTGAATAAGAAAAGGACCTCTCCAAAAAAAAAATGGGGAGGTCCTCGTTTTATTGTTACAGAAAGTTTTAAGTTCGATAAAGTGTTAAAGTGCTATCTTTGTAGGTATTTTGGTGTCTAGCAAAAAGTGCCATCGGCCTTGGGTCGCTTCGGCACCGCTGTGGCGGCGGAAGCCTCCTCGCGGGTCTCCAGCGCCCTTCGCCGATAGGCGGGCGCTTTGCGCTTTTCTTATTGATCATTATTTTGTTTCAAGCCATTCATTATAAATTGTACTGTTAAGTCAATTTCTTTTTCATCATCCCAATTAGCATCAGGTGCAATCATAAATCTTGACACCATAAAACCAATTCCTGAAGAAACAATCATTCGAACAATTGTTTCAGGCGGAAAGTCAACAATTTCTCCTTTTTTCTGGAAATGGATGATAATGTTTTTAAATTTTTCGTAAACATGCTTCAAAAATACTTGTCGGAACTCTCCTTGAAGCTCATCATGATAAAATACTTCCTGAATGTAAATTTTTAATATTGGAAAGTTTTCTTTTGAAAATTCATAGCGATTTTTTAATAGATTACGAATAAATGATTCAAAATTTTCATGTTCGTTTTCAAAAACTTCTTTTACAAAGTTTTTCGCAAAAAAAGGTGCAATATATTTAATAACTGTAGGCATAACAATAGAAATAAGTAAATCTTTTTTCGTTCGATAATGTCGAAAAATCGTTCCTTCAGCTACACCTGCTTTTTTCGCTATTTCACTAGTAGAGGTTGCCGCAAAACCTTTTTCGGCAAACATCTCGATAGCAGCTTTCACAATTTTCTTTTGCTTCTCACTCATTTTTGATTCTTGTTCTTCATTTAAGATTTGGTCAATAATGTCAGAAATTTTCATTTGCTGAACATCCTTTCAAGCTCATGATGTTCTATTATAGACGACGATAACGTTTTAATACAATAATATTAAGAATAATAAACACGAAAGAAAAGGCTAGTAAGATATATACATCTTGTTGAAAGGCTTCAAAACCATTTCCTCTAATCATAATTTCCCTTAAGGCATTAGCTCCATATGTTAATGGCATAATGACACTGAATGAAGCCAACCAATCAGCCATTGCATCAAGTGGGAATAACCCAGAGAAAAAGACTTGAGGAACAATAACTAACGGGATAAATTGAATCATTTGTAATTCATTATTTGCAAAAGCAGAGAGTAATGTACCTAGTGTTAAAGCTGTCATAGCTAGTAGCAATGTAATAAGTAAAACATACCAAAATGAACCTTCTAGCATCATGTCTAACACACTAATAGCATAGCCTGAAATAAGGGCTGCTTGAATAGCTGTAAACACCCCAAATCCTATGACATAACCGAAAACGAGTTCATGACGACGAATAGGAGTGGCCAAAAGTCTTTCTAATGTACCACTAGTTCTCTCACGTAAGAAAGATACACCTGCAATTAAAAATACGAAAAAGAAAATAAAAAAGCCAATTAAGACAGGTCCAATATAATCAAAAAAGGACATATCCTCTGATCCATATACATATTCAATATTTGTCTCTACTTTCATATTCGGCTGTTTAGTTAAAGAAGAAACAGCTTTTTGAATCATGTTTAAAATGGCTTTACTATCATTAGGATTTGTTCCTTCAAGAGTAATCGTTGGTTCCAATAATTCAAAGGCGACAAAAGCATCAAGATTGTCATCTAAAATATGGTCTTTCGCTTGATCGTCGTCATAAGATGTTACAAGAATATCAAAGTCTTCTAATGATTCAACAAAAGGAGTAGGTGCGTCATAAACACCAATAGCAAACTGCTTTTCACCACTTGTAAAAACTAAGTCCATTAAGGTTAAAACAAAGATAGGGGCTATAAGCATAAGTGCAAGAGTTCGTTTATCTCTAAAAAATTGACGAATAATTCGTTTAACTACAGCAAAAGTACGCATTACATGGCACCTCCGTAAGATAAAAATGCTTCTTCAATCGTTCTCACTTGAATACGCTCCTTTAATTCACCCGGAGTTCCAATTGCAATTAACTGTCCTTCTCGAATCATACCGAGCTTTGTACATTTTTCTGCTTCATCCATAACATGAGTTGTAACAACAATGGTTGTTCCTTTTTTTCTTAATTCCTCAAGCTCGTTCCATATCGATTGACGTAAAATAGGATCAATTCCAACAGTCGGTTCATCTAGTATTAAGACTTCTGGTTCATGTAAAAGTGAAATAGCAAGTGACAATCTTCGTTTCATTCCTCCAGAATAATCACTTACACGCTTGTGTTGATCTTCTAATAAATTAACAAGAGATAAAACATATTTTATTCTCTCTTTTTTGTATCTTCCTTTTAAACCGTATAAAGAAGCAAAAAAATCAACATTTTCATAAGCTGTCAAGTCTTGATATAAGGCATCTGATTGAGCCATAAACCCAATTTTAAGTGTTATTGGCAGATTTGGAATGATGGTATTTAACACTTCAATTTTTCCGTTTGTTGCTTTTTCCATTCCAATGATGCATTTGACTAATGTTGTTTTGCCTGATCCTGATGGTCCAAGAAGACCAAAGATTTCACCTTTTTCAACAGAAAAATGAATGTTACGAAGAACCTCTTTCTTTCCAAATGATTTTGATACATCTTGTAATTGAATGACAGATGTGGACATTCCAATCACTCCTTTAAAGTAGTGAGTAAGTACTCACTTATATAATAACCAAAAGTTAGCAGGTTGTGAAGTGAGTAATCACTCACAATTATTAAAAAAAGGAACATGAGTATATTCTTGTTGATTAGAAAGTTAAAATTTGAACTTAAACTTGTCTAAATAATTTTGAATCTAAACAACTTTAGGAAGGATTTAAATGGTATCATTTTTTAAAAGAGGATGTCTCAAATGGTAAGACCTTTATGAGACAGACTTTTATTATTGATTGATTTGTTCAGAAACTTCTTCAGGATTTGGAACTTTTACTACTTCAATTGATTTTATATAGTATCCATCTACATTTAAAATTTTAAACTGGTAATGGTCAATTAATATTTTATCTCCTGATTTTACATCAATTTGATTGGTTAAAATCCATCCACCAATTGTATCTACATCTGAGTCGTCTATATTGAGATTAAAGAGGTTATTCACTTCTTCAATTAGTACTTTTCCATTAATAATTGTCCGGTCTTTATCAATATAATTGATTTCAGGTGTTTCATCGATATCAAATTCATCACGAATTTCTCCAACAATTTCTTCAAGAATATCTTCAACTGTTACGAGTCCTTCAGTTCCCCCGTATTCATCCATTAAAATAGCCATATGAACTCGTTCTTTTTGCATTTTTAATAATAGATCATGAATCGGAATCGATCCAATAACCTTAATAACTGGACGAGTATAATTTTCAATCGTAGCCTCTAAATCTCTTCCCTTCGCTAGATGAATTAAAACCTCTTTCATATTGACAATACCAATAATATTGTCCTTATCTCCATCAGTTACTGGATACCTAGTATAAGTTTCCTCTGAAACAACATCGAGAAATTCATGTATCTTTTGCGATTGATCAAACGTAACCATTTCGGTACGTGGAACCATAATTTCTCTTGCAATACGATCATCAAATTCAAAAATATTGTTCATGTATTTAAATTCAGACTGGTTAATCTCACCTTTTTTATAGCTTTCTGATAATATTAGTCGTAATTCTTCTTCAGAATGTGCAACTTCATGTTCAGAAGCAGGTTTTAACCCAAACATTCCTGTAATAATACGAGCAGAGCCGTTCAATGCCCAAATAAAAGGATACATGATTTTATAAAAGAAGATCAAAGGTCTTGAGAATAAAAGAGTAATTCTCTCAGATTTTTGAATCGCTAATGTTTTAGGTGCTAATTCTCCAACTACGACATGCAAAAATGTAATAATAGAAAAAGCAATGCCGAACGAAAGGATTGTTGCAATGGACTCATTAATATTCATTCTTTCAAAAAGGGGATGAAGTAAATGTTCGACTGTAGGCTCACCAAGCCAACCTAGACCTAATGCTGTAATCGTAATTCCTAACTGACATGCGGATAAATACTCGTCAAGATTAGAGATAACTCTTTTTGCCGCTAATGCATTACGATTTCCTTCTTGAACAAGTTGATCTATTCGTGTTTTTCGCACTTTTACAATAGCGAATTCAGAAGCGACGAAAAATGCTGTTAGAGCGATTAAAAGAACAATGAAAAGTAAATTAATAATCTCCAATGACCATCCTTTACCCGTAAAAACAGGTAAAGAGCACCTCCTTAATAAGTAAAATTATACTTTTAGATTACTTTCAAAAATAAAAATTTCATATATATTTTTACACAAATCAATTACTTTAGTTGTTCTAAAGTATAAATTTTTTACATGTGATGGAATGAAACTATTAAATGGGAGTTGTTATGATGGGAATAGGCATTAATTTAATGGAAAGAAGGAGTATATCTTGAGCATATTAAAAGGGGTGTCATATAAAAAAATGACACCCTTTTAAAATTAAATTTCCATAATGATCGGCAAAATCATTGGGCGACGCTTTGTTTTTTCATATAAGAATGGAGCAAGCGTATCTGTGATTTCGTTTTTAATTTCAGACCATTGCGTTGTTCGACGCTCCATTACTTTATTTAAGTGTTTTGCGATTAATTCCTGTGCATCATTAATTAAGTCTCCAGATTCACGCATATAGACAAATCCGCGAGATATAATATCAGGTCCAGCGGCAATTTTAAATTCCTTCATATTAATACTAACCACGACAATGACTAGACCTTCTTCAGAAAGAATACGTCGGTCACGTAGTACAATATTTCCGATATCCCCAATTCCGCTACCGTCAATATAAACGGAACCTGAAGGAACCTTCCCTGCAATAGAGGCTTCCTTTTTGTTCATTGCAAGTACTTCGCCGTTGTCCATAATGAAGCAATTCTCTTCTGGAACACCACAATCAACAGCTAATTTTGCATGCATTTTTTGCATTCGATATTCACCGTGAATTGGCATAAAATATTTTGGCTTCATTAAACGAAGCATTAATTTTTGCTCTTCTTGACCACCGTGTCCTGATGTATGAATATCACTAAGTGAGCCGTGAATTACTTCCGCTCCTGCACGAAACAGTTGGTTAATCGTTCTTGAAACACTTAACGTATTTCCAGGAATAGGAGAGGAAGAAAAGACGACCGTATCTCCAGGAATAATTTGAATTTGGCGGTGAGTGCCATTAGCTATTCGACTTAATGCTGCCATTGGCTCACCTTGACTTCCCGTACATAAAATCGTTACACGGTGTGCTGGGAGACGATTGATTTCATTTGCATCTACAAACGTATCTTTTGGACAACGAATGTATCCAAGCTCATGCCCAATTTCAATTGCTGCTTCCATACTTCGACCGAAAACGGCAATTTTACGATTTGTTTGAACCGCAGCTTCTGTAACTTGCTGTAGACGATGAATATTGGAAGCAAATGTAGCAAAGATAATACGTCCTTGCACTTTTCTAAAAATATCATAAATGTTTTCACCGACACGGCGTTCTGACATTGTAAAATCAGGCATTTCACTATTCGTACTATCAGATAATAGACATAGAACGCCTTCTTTACCGATTTCAGCCATTTTTGTTAAGTTGGCTGGTTCTCCTACTGGAGTGAAGTCAAATTTGAAGTCACCTGTATGTACAATATTTCCTGCAGGCGTTTTAACTACAACGCCTAATGAATCCGGTATGCTATGCGTCGTTCTAAAAAACGTAACTGATGTTTTTCTAAATTTTATTACATCATCTTCTTTAATAATATTAAGCTTTGCCTGTCTAATTAATCCGTGCTCTTCTAATTTGTTTCGAATTAAACCGATCGCTAGTTTTCCTCCATAAATTGGTACATTAATTTCTCGAAGTAGATACGGGATTCCGCCAATATGGTCTTCATGACCATGTGTGACGAATAATCCTTTAATCTTATCTTGGTTTTTTACTAAATAGGAGTAATCGGGAATGACATAATCAATTCCAAGGAGTTCATCTTCAGGAAACTTTATCCCTGAATCGATCAAGATAATCTCATCTTGAAATTGAACAGCATACGTATTTTTTCCGATTTCTCCAAGCCCTCCTAGGGCAAATGCTGCTACTTGATCATTTTTTAAAAAATTCATAAACTATCATATCTCCAATACTTTAAAGTTTTCATTTTGTTTTTCAAATTCGAGGAAAACATCGTTAACCGGTTGAATATATTCAATGTTATATTCTTTATCTTTTAATTTAGCACGGACTTCACGTTCGGATTCAGCTTCAATAAAAAATGTTTTCGTTCTTTCACGAACAGGTGCTTCGTTTGCTGTTTCTTGGTAGAATACTTTAAACATCATAATCCATAATCTCTCCTTAACTTCCGATTGTTTCACTAGCTTTTACTATTATATTCGATTATAACCATAAAGCCAAGCGCATAAGATTTAAATAATGTAAAAGAACTGGGGAAGGTACCCCAGTTCTTTTTAGGTAATGACTTTTCGTCTTAATAAATGCTTCCATTGTTTTTGGAGCTTTCGCTTTAATTTTTTTAACATCCATAATACCTCCTTTTAGACTTGTCCTTTTTATAATTCCGGTCTCTTTTACTTATATTATATGTGTTTTAAGTTCTTTTTTTCATGGCTAAAAGCGGTATTTATTTCCTTGTATGGTCAGAATAAAAAACGTGATATAGTTTTAAATGTAAGCTTTTGGGAGAGGAAGAGAGCCAATGAAAAAACTAATATTTGCTCTGATAACTTTAAGCATGATTTGGGGGATGTCTTTTCTTTTTATTAAAGTTCTAGTTCATGATTTAGGCAGTGTAGGAGTCGTTTTTTGGCGGTGTTTTGTAGGAGCACTAACACTATGGTGCATTGTTTTATTGAAACGATCTTTTGTATTAAAGGAATTTAAAAAACTACCTTGGAAAATAATCATCATTGTTACTATTTTTAATAATGTTTTACCTTGGATATTGATAGCGGTTAGTGAAACAAAGATATCATCAAGCCTTGCTTCAGTTATAAATGCTACAACACCTATTTGGACATTAATAATTGGAATATTCTTTTTTCGTATTAAAAGTACTATTCAAAAATGGATTGGTTTAATGGTTGGGTTTAGTGGTATTCTTTTTTTACTTGAATTTAATATAACGAGTATTTTAAAAGAAAATTTAATTGGAATAGGAACGATGCTTTTAGCCACAATTTGTTACGGCCTTGCCGGACACATAGCACAGAAACGATTACATAACATTTCAGTTATGATGTTATCTGTTACAACATTAACAATGGCAAGTCTTATTTCATTTATATGTTTATTGTTTACTTCATCTATTGAAACATTCATGAATATTTTCCAGATGCACGTAATCCTTTCTTTAATTGGATTAGGAGTATTTGGCTCTGGTATAGCTTACTTACTTTATTACTATTTGGTGAAAGAGGGGAGTGCAGAATTTGCTTCATTTGTAACTTACATTGTTCCTATGACAGCAATTATTTGGGGGTTTATATTGTTAAAGGAGTCAATATCCTTTAATATGATAATTGGTTTAATTCTTGTTTTAATGGGTGTTTATTTAAGTACGTATAAAATGAAGAAATTAGAGAATGAAAAAAAAGTTACTGCATAAAAGGGGAATCAATCATGAAAAAAAAGCTTATTTTTTTTGATATAGATGGAACGTTATTAGATCACGATAAAAAGATACCGGAATCGACAAAAGAAACTGTCTATAAACTAAAAGAAAAGGGACATCATGTAGTTATTTCAACAGGTCGAGCACCGTTTATGTTTAAAGAAATACTTGAAGAATTAAAAATTCATTCATTTGTAAGCTTTAATGGTCAATTTGTTGTATACGAAGGTAAGGTTATTTATGAAAACCCATTAAATATTGAGACGTTAAAAAATTTATTAGAATACGCACATAAGTCAAATCATCCTCTTGTTTTTATGAGTGAGGAGGATATGAGAGCAAGTGTAGAAAGTCATCCATATATCCATGAAAGCATGGGGTCTTTAAAATTTAATCATCCTGAATGTCACCCTGAATATTTTCATGAGAAGAATATATATCAAACACTTCTTTTTTGTAAGAATGGTGAAGAGGATTTGTATCAACATTATAGAGATTTACGTTTTATCCGTTGGCACCCATATTCAACAGATATATTACCAATTGGCGGCTCAAAAGCAGAAGGGATGAAAAAATTAATAACCAAAACATCATTTAATGTTGCGGATGTTATAGCTTTTGGAGATGGACCAAATGACATTGAAATGATTCAATTCGCAAATATTGGGGTAGCAATGGGAAATGCGGTGGAAGAGTTAAAAGAAGTGGCAGACTTTGTTACAAAGCCTGTTGATGAAGATGGAATTCAACATGCTGTTTATGAGCTAGGGTTATTGTAACCATTTCAATCGTAAAAATATGTCCCTTTATAATATTATAACACTTTTATGACAACTTAAGGATCAAGTCAAACTTTACTTAAAAAAATTAGGGGCTTTCATTTAAAGGTCTGACCTCGAGTAGTATATAAAGATATAGTGAGGTCAGACCTTTTTATTTTAGGAAAGCCCTAATTAACGTTCAATTGGAGTAGCATTTTCAGGCTCTTTAAATGGATTTTCTTTGTCAATATGATCATAAAACATAATTCCATTTAAATGATCAATTTCGTGCTGGAATACAATCGATAAAAGACCTCTTAATCGTAAATCAACTTCATTTCCATCAATATCCGTTGCTTTTACACGAATTCGAGCATATCGCGGTACATATCCAGGAACTTCACGATCAACAGATAAACAACCTTCTCCACTTGTTAGATAGCTTCTTTCAACAGAATGACTAATAATTTTCGGGTTAAATAATGCGTATGTATGTTGCTTTCCTTTTTCATCTTCACAATGTATCGCAATCATTCTTTTTGATACATTAATTTGCGGAGCGGCAAGACCAATTCCAGGACGAAGGTTATATTTATTAATCATTTCTGGGTCTTGACTATTAATTAAATATTCAACCATTTTTCTTAGCGTTTCCTTGTCTTCTTCAGAAGCAGGTAATGGCACTTCTTTAGCTACTTCACGAAGTGTAGGATGACCTTCGCGAATGATATCCTTCATTGTAAACATAAAAAATTCCCTCTCCTTTTTTATAATATCAAAATTTTATATCATGTTAGCTATTCTTATTGTAAATAGATGTCTAGCTCCAAGCGATAGCGACTAGCAAACTTCCCTTTCCATTAGTACGATAAGTCAACATCGACTCACATACTCAGTTTCCTTTAACTCCTCCTGAAAGGTCTAAGTTTGTATGCTGCTTTAGCGAACGCCCTGCGCTTTTATTCTTACTACGCCACATTATACTTCATTATATTTTAGAAAGAAAGATTTCTTGTCCTTATGCTTATTCTTTAGTACAATCATTTTCTTATCTACCCTAAAAGAATACTTAAAACGGAATATTGTACGAATTTTTTTTAATTTCATTTATAATGGATGTAAGAGATATGGTGTTATATGATGATTCATTTTTTTACATACAAAAACATACATTAATGATGACGAGCTTAAAAAAAGGAAAGATCTGTTTCATATATTGTGAAAAAAGCTTGAAACCATTATAGTAGACTTGGTTTACCTTTGAAGGAGGATGTATTGTGGTTAAAAAAATATTATTTTCTTTTTTAATGTCTTCATTTTTACTTACAGCTTGTATAATGGAAAAGCCTGAAGAAAATATTTATGACATATTAGAAAATGTTGTTCTTGTGGAAAATACGTTTAAAGAACAACAAAAGCCCATTTCCGAATTAGAAAAAGAAGAACATGAGTTATTTAATCAAATTGTGGCACTTAATGTGGAACAATTTAATCAAATTCAGTCACTTTCCCAAGAAGCAATAAATATTCTTGAGGAAAGAGAAGAAATGATGAAGAAAGAGTTGGAAAGCATTCAACAATCAAAAAATGAATTTTCAAAAGTAAATGAAGAAATGACAAAGTTAGAAGATGAAAATTTAAAAGAGCAAATCCAAAACCTTCAGCAAACAATGGATAAACGTTATAAATCATATGAACAGCTTTATAACTATTATTTAGAAGCATTAAAATTAGATAAAGAACTTTACAACATGCTTCAAAATAAAGAATTATCATTAGAAGAGTTAGAAGAGCATATTAAACATATTAATAATGCCTACAAAAAAGTAAAAGAAGAAAACAAAATCTTTAACCAACTAACAAAAGAGTATAACGAAATGAAAATGAAATTTTACCAAGAAGCTGGTTTAAATATTGAAGAATCTTAAAGGGAAAGAGAAAATCTTTCTCATAAGGGTCTGACCATACGAAAATCACAATATATAGTCGGGTTACCTCTTAATTAACCGCTATATATTGTTTTCGTAGGTCAGACCTTTAGTTTTTGCTGTGTTATAGTTCGGTGTTGATACTGAAGAATGATTGATTAAAGCTAGTGAAAGGGAACTGTTCTTTTTGGACAGCCCCTTAATGAGTTAAAGCGAACAATCTTTTGAAATGGTTCTTGATAGAAATATTAAAAATTTTAATTATCTGTTTCTATAATAGTGATACAGAAAAAACTGTTGTACTAATACAGAATTAAAACTTCAGAAAATAAAATCTATATAAACAACTTTCGATAACGTTTACAACAAAAGAAAAACAAAGAGATTGACGGGCGTATATAAAATGTGTAAACTAAAAAAAGAGTTCAAACGTGTACTAATTAATTTAACAAGGTTGATTAGTACAGTTTAATTTTTGCTTGTCGAACTGATCAATCTGCACAATCGTTTCGACAGTAGGGTAAGGGTTTATATATGAAACAAATGTGTCATCCTTTTATATTAGGGTAAACTAATGCTATGTATATGAAATCATCAGGACTTATTTAATATGAAAAGAAAGGAAGAGGTGACTTTAATGGCTGCGAAAACGAAAAAAGCTGTTGTTGACAGCAAAAAGCAATTTGATGCCATTTCAAAGCAGTTCCAAACATTCCAAATTTTAAATGAAAAAGGCGAAGTAGTGAATGAAGACTTATTACCTGATTTAAGTGATGAAGATTTAAAAGAGTTAATGAGACGTATGGTATATACTCGCGTACTTGACCAACGTTCTATTTCCTTAAACCGTCAAGGACGCCTTGGGTTCTATGCACCAACTGCAGGTCAAGAAGCTTCTCAAATTGCATCTCATTTTGCATTAGAAAAAGAAGACTTCTTATTACCAGGATATCGTGATGTTCCTCAATTAATTTGGCATGGACTTCCTTTATATCAAGCATTTTTATTCTCTCGTGGTCACTTCCACGGCAACCAAATGCCTGAAGATGTAAATGCACTTTCACCACAAATTATCATTGGTGCACAATACATTCAAACAGCTGGTGTTGCTTTAGGTATGAAAAAACGTGGTAAAAAAGCTGTTGCAGTTACATATACAGGAGATGGCGGTACTTCACAAGGAGATTTCTATGAAGGAATTAACTTTGCAGGTGCTTACAAAGCTCCAGCAATCTTTATAGTTCAAAACAACCGTTTTGCAATCTCTACTCCAGTTGAAGTACAATCAGCAGCTCAAACATTAGCTCAAAAAGCTGTTGCAGCAGGTATTGTTGGTGTACAAGTTGACGGTATGGACCCACTTGCTGTTTATGTTGCTGTACGTGAAGCTCGTGAACGTGCTATTAATGGTGAAGGTCCAACATTAATTGAGACTCTTTGCTATCGTTATGGTCCACATACAATGGCTGGAGATGATCCAACTCGTTATCGTTCTAAAGATCTTGATACTGAATGGGAAGCTAAAGACCCATTAATTCGTTTCCGCAAGTTCTTAGAAGCGAAAGGCTTATGGAGCGAAGAAGAAGAAAGCAAAGTAATTGAACAAGCTAAAGAAGAAATTAAAGAAGCAATTAAGAAAGCTGATGAAACACCTAAGCAAAAAGTAACGGATTTAATTGAAATTATGCACGAGGAAGGCAATTGGCCTTATAACTTAAAAGAACAATATGAAATCTATAAAGAGAAGGAGTCGAAGTAAGCCATGGCGCAAATGACAATGATTCAAGCAATCACTGATGCGTTACGTACAGAATTAAAAAATGATGAAAACGTATTAGTGTTCGGTGAAGACGTTGGTGTAAACGGCGGTGTTTTCCGTGCAACAGAAGGTTTACAAAAAGAATTTGGTGAAGACCGTGTATTTGACACTCCACTAGCTGAATCTGGTATCGGTGGTCTTGCAATCGGTCTTGGTTTACAAGGCTTTCGTCCAGTAGCAGAAATACAATTCTTTGGTTTCGTATACGAAGTAATGGATGCTATTTCTGGACAAATGGCACGTATGCGTTACCGTTCTGGTGGTCGCTGGACCTCTCCTATCACTATTCGTTCTCCATTTGGTGGTGGGGTTCATACTCCAGAATTACATGCTGATAGCTTAGAAGGTTTAATGGCACAACAACCTGGTTTAAAAGTTGTTATTCCATCAACACCATATGATGCAAAAGGTCTATTAATTTCAGCAATTCGTGATAATGATCCGGTTATTTTCTTAGAGCACATGAAGCTATATCGTTCATTCCGTCAAGAGGTGCCAGAAGAAGAGTACACAATTCCAATCGGTAAAGCAGACATCAAACGCGAAGGTAAAGACCTTACAATTATTGCATACGGTGCGATGGTACATGAATCTTTAAAAGCAGCAGAAGAACTAGAAAAAGAAGGTGTTTCTGCTGAAGTTATTGATTTACGTACTGTTAGCCCGCTAGACATTGATACAATCATTGCATCCGTTGAAAAAACAAACCGTGCAATTGTTGTACAGGAAGCACAAAAACAAGCTGGTATTGCTGCAAATGTTGTGGCAGAAATTAATGATCGCGCTATCTTAAGCCTTGAAGCTCCAGTTTTACGCGTTGCGGCACCGGATACTGTATATCCATTCTCATCTGCTGAAAGCGTATGGCTTCCAAATTACAAAGATGTTTTAGAAACAGCTAAAAAAGTATTAAACTTCTAATAATTTTTTGAAGTAAAGTAGAAAGAAATCAGTCTCTACTGATTTCTTTCTTTCCTCATAGAAACGATCGGTTAATACGATGGAACATCAAAATATACTAGGAGGTTGAAAACCGTGGCATTTGAATTTAAATTGCCTGATATCGGTGAAGGTATTCATGAAGGTGAGATCGTAAAATGGTTTGTTAAACCAGGTGACGAGATAAATGAAGATGATGTACTAGCAGAAGTACAAAATGATAAAGCAGTTGTGGAAATCCCTTCTCCTGTAAAAGGAAAAGTATTAGAATTAAAAGTGAGTGAAGGAGAAGTTGCTACCGTCGGTCAAGTAATTGTTACGTTTGATGCACCAGGTTATGAAAACCTTCAGTTTAAAGGTGACGACCACGAAGAAGCACCAAAAGAAGAAGCGAAAGAAGAAGCAAAAGCAGAAGAAGCAGTATCAACTAAAGAAAATGAAGTAGGTACAAATCGTAGAGTTATTGCTATGCCTTCTGTACGTAAATATGCTCGTGAAAAAGGTGTTGATATTCGTCAAGTAGTTGGCTCAGGTAAGAACGGCCGAGTATTAAAAGAAGATATTGATGTCTTCTTAAACGGTGGAGAAGCAAAAGTACAAGCGGAAGAGCCACAAGTTCAAGCTGAAACGAAAGAGGAAGTTAAAGAAACAGCTCAACAAGCTCCTGTTGTACTTGAAGGAGAATTCCCTGAAACACGTGAGAAGATGAGCGGTATCCGTAAAGCAATTGCAAAAGCAATGGTTAATTCTAAACATACAGCTCCTCACGTTACATTAATGGATGAAGTTGATGTAACAGAGCTTGTTTTACATCGTAAGAAGTTCAAAGCTGTTGCAGCTGAACAAGGCGTTAAGTTAACATACTTACCATATGTTGTGAAAGCTTTAACTTCAGCGCTTAAGAAGTATCCAGTATTAAATACTTCTATTGACGATGCAACAGATGAAGTTATTCATAAGCATTACTACAACATCGGTATTGCAGCAGATACTGATAAAGGTCTATTAGTTCCAGTTGTAAAGCATGCTGATCGCAAGTCTATCTTCCAAATTTCTGATGAAATTAATCAGCTTGCTACAAAAGCACGCGAAGGTAAACTATTACCTACTGAAATGAAAGGTGCATCTTGCACAATTACGAATATCGGTTCTGCTGGTGGTCAATGGTTTACTCCAGTTATTAACCATCCTGAAGTTGCGATTTTAGGAATTGGTCGAATCCAAGAAAAAGCAATTGTTAAAGATGGTGAAATTGTAGCAGCACCTGTGTTAGCATTATCATTAAGCTTTGACCATCGCATGATCGACGGTGCAACTGCGCAAAATGCCCTTAACCACATCAAGCGCTTACTAAACGATCCACAATTACTATTAATGGAGGCGTAAAAAATGGTAGTAGGAGATTTCCCAATTGAAACAGATACTATAGTTATTGGTGCTGGGCCTGGCGGATACGTAGCTGCGATCCGCGCAGCCCAATTAGGACAAAAGGTAACAATTGTTGAAAAAGGTAATTTAGGTGGCGTTTGCTTAAATGTAGGATGTATTCCTTCAAAAGCATTAATCAACGCTGGTCACCGTTATGAAGAAGCAAAACATTCTGAGCATATGGGAATTAAAGCTGAAAATGTTACATTTGATTTCTCAAAAGTTCAAGAGTGGAAAGAAAGCATTGTTAAAAAATTAACTGGTGGAGTAGAAGGATTATTAAAAGGAAACAAAGTTGAAATTGTAAAAGGTGAAGCTTACTTTGTTGATGCAAACACAATTCGTGTAATGGATGAAAATTCTGCTCAAACATATAAATTCAAAAATGCAATTATTGCAACTGGTTCTCGTCCAATAGAATTACCAGCGTTTAAATTTTCTGATCGTGTGATTGACTCTACTGGGGCACTTAACCTAAAAGAAGTACCTAAGAAAATGGTTATCATCGGTGGCGGTGTCATCGGTATTGAGCTAGGAACAGCATATGCAAACTTTGGAACAGAGATTGTTATCATTGAAGGTGCTGATGAAATCATCCCTGGCTTTGAAAAGCAAATGTCAGCATTAGTTAAACGCAACTTAAAGAAAAAAGGTAATGTTGAAATTCATACAAAAGCAATGGCAAAAGGTGTTGAAGAAACAAAAGACGGCGTAAAAGTTACGTTTGAAGTTAAAGGTGAAGAAAAAACAGTTGAAGCTGATTACCTATTAGTAACTGTCGGTCGCAGGCCAAACACTGATGAGCTTGGCCTTGAACAAGTGGGTATTGAAATGACAGAGCGTGGCTTAATTAAAATTGATAATCAATGCCGTACAAGTGTACCAAACATCTATGCAATTGGTGATGTTGTTGAGGGACCAGCTCTTGCTCACAAAGCTTCTTATGAAGGAAAAATTGCAGCTGAAGCAATCTCTGGTCATCCAGCAGAAATTGATTACACAGCAATTCCAGCTGTCGTATTCTCTGAACCAGAACTAGCTTCTGTAGGATATACTGAACAACAAGCAAAAGAGGAAGGAATTGATGTAGTAGCATCGAAATTCCCATTTGCTGCGAATGGACGTGCGCTTTCTCTAAACGCTTCAGATGGCTTCATGAAGCTTGTTACTCGTAAAGAAGACGGTCTAGTAATTGGTGCTCAAATTGCAGGTCCTAATGCATCTGACATGATTGCTGAATTAGGCCTTGCCATTGAAGCTGGAATGACTGCTGAAGACATTGCGCTAACCATCCATGCTCATCCAACCCTTGGAGAAATCACAATGGAAGCTGCTGAAGTTGCAATCGGAAGCCCAATTCACATCGTGAAGTAATAAATGAAAGGGGCTGTCCGAAAAGTCCCTAAAATAAAGAGCGAGGAGAAAAAACAAGCATTTTTCTCCTCGTGCTTTTTTTATTCTTTTGTTTTTCACCTGAAAGTAGCTAGCGGATGCCTGCTACTTTCAGGATATTGTGGGCTAAAGCCACAATCCCAAACTCTACATGGACCTTATCAAGTCCATGTAGAGAAAATCGGTGGAACGACCGAATGCCCTTAATGTGACCGAACACACTTTCTACTTCGACTTTACGTCGTAGATTGCGGCTTTCTGTTCACATTCAAGGGCTTCTTTGGCTTTTGCTTTCATTTCTTCGAATACGGGATTCCAGTGAACTTGTCGATTTCCTTGAGCGTTAGTACAATTTGCTTTTAATGGTCAACCGGTACAATCTTCACATTCATATATTTTGAAACTTTGTTCATAACCAGAAGAATTTTTTTGAAATAACAGGATATGTAATGGAGATCGGTTGATTGAAATGAAAGGGGCTGACTTTATGGACAGCCCCTTTTCAAATTATATATAGAAATCATCCAAAATGCATCAAATATTGTACATAATGGATGACCCTAGCCGCTTATCGAAGATTCAATAGGGAATAAGAATTTTATACTTTTTTATTCTATATTGTAGACTTTGTCTTTTTAGCCCTAGTATTTTAGCTGTTTTTGAAATATTATAATGATTATTTTGTAATGCCTTTTCAATATAATATTTTTCAAACCGTTCAACCTGATCTTGTAATGGTAAAATTTCAGTTGAATCCTCACGATTAGAATGGACTTCGTTTTGTTCTATATAAATGGATGATTTTCTACGAAACTGTAATGGTAAATGATGAAATTGGATTTCAGATTCATCCGTTATAAAATTCATTGTACCTTCAATCATATGCTCTAATTCTCTTACATTTCCTGGCCAATTGTAATTTAAGAATGCATCCAAAACTGATGGAGAAGCATTTTTTACGGACATCTGAAATAAGTCGTTGTATTTTTTTATAAAATGTTCTAATAATAATGAAATATCCTCCTTGCGTTCACGTAAAGGTGGAATAAACAGTGTGACGACACCTAAACGATAATATAAATCCTTCCTTAATCTTCCTTCTTGAATAGCTTCTATCGGATCTTCATTAATCGTAGCAATAATTCGTACATCTATTGGTTTGTCCTTTGTATCACCAACTCTACGTACTTTTTTTTCCTGAATTACACGTAAAAGCTTAGCTTGTAGGTGAGGACTCAATGAATTTAGTTCATCTAAAAGAATTGTTCCACCTTCAGCTTGTTCAAACAAACCTGGTCTTTCAATGGCTCCTGTAAATGCTCCTCGCTTTGTTCCAAAAAGAATACTTTCTATTAAGCTATCTGGAATAGCAGCACAATTTTGTGAAATAAACGGTCCATTAGCACGTGAACTATTATAATGAATACTTTGGGCAAAAAGCTCTTTTCCAGTTCCAGTCTCACCAACAATTAATACGGAAGATGTTGTTCTTGTTGCTCTTTTCGCTTGATCAATCGTTTCAGAAATCGTTAAGCTATTACCAATAATATGTTCAAATGAAATTGGACTGTTTTTTTCTGTAGAACGTTTCTCACGAATTAATCGTTCTAATTTTGTAACATCTTTGGCAATTTCTACAGCTCCTATAATATTTCCTTTTTTAATGACGGGAAATGTATGATTAATGGTTGTAATTTCTTGCCCTTTATTATTAAAATAGGTTTGTTTAACATTTTTCGTCTCGGTACCATGCTGCAATGCTTTAACAAGTGTGCTTCCTTGTTCTTCATGAAAGTAAAAAACATCTAATAAGTTTTTATCAAGCACATCCTTTTTGTCCATTGATTCAATTTCCATCATTTTATGATTGTAAATAATGGTTTTGCCTGTTTCGTCTACCACATGGATACCTACATCAACTTCTTCAATGATTTTTTGAAAAATTTCGTTCATCTTTTGAATCATTAATTTCTCTTCATTATCTCTCATAGCAAACACCACCTATTGTTATTTTAGTAAGAAAATAAAGAGAAGGCAAAATTTTTTTGCACCTAAATATGCAAAAATATATTGCGTTTCGCAAAAATATATTGCACTTCCATTTAATAAAACTGCAAATTTACCCACTTTATTTGTGGCACAAAATTTGCAAGTAAATTACATAGAATATGTTAACAGGAGGTAGAAAACATGAAGGTTGAACCGAAAACAAAACAAATTATAGAACAAACTGAAAAGTATGGAGCTAATAACTATCACCCATTACCAATTGTAATTTCAGAAGCAGAAGGTGTTTGGGTTTATGATCCAGAAGGAAATAAATATATGGATATGTTAAGTGCATATTCAGCCGTAAACCAAGGACATCGTCACCCTAAAATCATTCAAGCACTTAAAGAACAGGCTGATAAAATTACGCTTACGTCAAGAGCTTTTCATAACGATCAATTGGGACCTTGGTATGAAAAGGTAGCAAAATTAACGAATAAAAATATGGTATTGCCTATGAATACTGGGGCCGAAGCAGTTGAAACAGCGATCAAAGCCGCAAGACGTTGGGCATATGAAATAAAAGGAGTAGAGAAGGATAGAGCTGAGATCATAGCATGTGAAGGAAATTTCCATGGTCGTACAATGACAGCTGTTTCTCTTTCTTCAGAGGAAGAATATAAACGAGGCTTTGGACCAATGCTTCCAGGAATTAAGTTAATTCCATATGGTGATGTAGACGCACTTAAAAAAGCAATAAATGAAAATACAGCTGCATTTTTACTTGAGCCAATACAAGGAGAAGCAGGAATTAATATTCCGCCAGATGGGTTTTTAAAAGAGGCATATGAAGTATGTAAAAAAGAAAATGTTTTATTTATAGCGGATGAAATTCAAGCTGGTTTAGGTCGATCTGGTAAAATGTTTGCTTGCGATTGGGAACAAGTTGAGCCAGATATGTACATTTTAGGAAAGGCTCTAGGTGGAGGAGTATTCCCAATTTCTTGTGTTGCAGCAAATAAAGATATTTTAGGAGTATTTAATCCAGGGTCTCACGGATCGACTTTTGGTGGAAATCCATTGGCTTGTCGAGTGTCAATCGCAGCAATAGAAGTGCTAGAAGAGGAGAACTTACCTGAAAGAGCAAAAGAATTAGGAGAATATTTTATTAAAGAATTAGAGAAAATTCAAAATCCAGTAATAAAAGAGATAAGAGGAAAAGGCTTATTTGTTGGTGTAGAGCTTCATACGTCCGCAAGACCATATTGTGAAAAGCTAAAAGAAGAAGGCCTTTTATGTAAAGAAACACATGAGACAGTTATTCGCTTTGCACCACCGTTAATCATTACAAAAGAAGAACTGAATTGGGCACTTCAAAAAATTCAAAATGTCTTATCAAACTAACTTAATTGGCTTCCATTAATGATTTTCTCATTAATGGAAGTTATTTTTATAGTTAAAGCAAATATAGTTTATTATTAGTTTTATCAAGTTTTGATTAAAAAAGTTATTCAGATAATACTTTAGCAATTGAGTTGACAATTTCCTCTTTTTGCTCAACATGTCCCTTAATATGCATAATGATTTCATTATTTTCAACGACAACTAAAGAAGGGTATGTATTAATATTAAAGGGTTCATTGTCCGTTTGCTTTGCATGGAATACCATCATATTTTCAATTTCATCTGGGTATTCGTGCTTTAAGTCAAGAAGAGCATCGTAATATACTGCTTCATCGTTGATATAACGCTCATCCGTAAAAAATAATATTTGCTTCCCTTCAAATTGAAATTTTTCACCATCAGTATCATTATGAAGTATGCTGCAAGATGTTAACAATAAAACGGATAAAAGGGCGATTGTTACTTGCTTCACCCTTAACCCACCTCTCTCATTTATTTCAATGTGATGAATGGTTGATATAGGAAAATATATCCACGTATTATTTAATGCTATTTTATCATACAATTGTTCATCACCACACGCTGTCATGTAATTGTTACAAAATTGAAAAATAATTTAGTTTTTTCCAACATAAAATGTAACAAATTATTTATAAATATATTGCTCTTGAGATGTTAAGGGGTATAAGAATGAAAGACAAATGGGTAATTGTGTTGTTCATCCATAGTATATTGTGGAGTATATTTGCAATTATTGAATTTTTATCAACTAAAGACCATCTAGTAGCAAAAGTGATTATGCTTGTCGTTTTTTTCTTTATTGCCTTTCAAATATCTAAACATTTTATTCAATCGAATAAAATGTCATTTTACATTACAGCCATAGTAATGTCACTATTTTTTGTAGGTCAAAGGGTATTTCTAATCATAGTATAATCTTTAAATAAGAGGACTTTATGAACGTTATATATTTCGAAATAGGTGGTTGTTTTCTGTGGGCAAGCCAAAAGCGTTTGCCTAATAATAGGATAGTTCAGAGTGAAAATGACAACTTTCTTTCAGAAGAACGAAAAAAATAGGCAGCAATAGTGCTGCCTAACAGATAAGGTACAAGAACATTTATTTATGAAACATTCGATCTGGTTTGTTTATCTTTTTGAACCACTTTGTATTGGACAATTTTTTCTTGACCTAAAGATTTTAAAAGAGCAAAAACCATTAATATCATAATAATAGCAAATGGAAGTGCTGCAATTATTGATGCTCTTTGTAGTGCTTGTAGTCCACCTGAATATAACAGTATAATAGCCGCAGCTGATTGAATAATACCCCAAATGAATTTTATGAAGTTTGAAGGGTTTAAATTTCCATTTGATGTTTGCATACCTAGCACGAATGTTGCAGAATCAGCTGATGTAATAAAGAATGTACTAATTAATAAAATGGCTAGACCTGATGTTACACGTGCTAGCGGATATTTTTCTAACATAGAGAATAGAGCAACTTCAATTCCTTGTTGATTCATTTCTTGTAAAATTGGAATGTTATTAAAATGCTCTAAAAAGATAGATGAACCGCCAAATACAGAGAACCATAATGCACCGAATATAGTTGGTACAGCTAGTACACCAATCACAAATTCACGAATGGTTCTTCCTTTAGAAACACGTGCAATAAACGTACCGACAAACGGAGCCCAAGCAATCCACCATGCCCAATAGAAAATGGTCCAATCTTGTACCCAAGTATTCTCAGAATTAAATGGTGTCATACGGAAACTCATAGATGGTAGGTTTTGAATATATGACCCAAGAGTTGTCGTAAATAAGTCCATGATAAAGTTCGTTGGTCCAGTAAATAGTAAAAAGAACAACAATGAAACAGCCAAAACAACGTTTAAGTTACTTAAATACTTAATTCCTTTATTTAACCCTGTTTGTGCAGAAAACATGAATAAGAAAGTAACAATAATGATAATAATTAATTGAGTTGTAAAGTTATTTTCAATGCTTGGGAATAGATATGAAAAACCACCACTAATTTGAATAGCCCCAAAGCCAAGAGAAGTTGCAACACCAAAAACTGTTGCGAAAACAGCTACAAAATCAATGAAAATTCCTAACTTACCGTTTACACGGTTTCCGAAAATTGGTTTTAAAATGTTGCTGACTACGCCTTTTTCTTTTTTACGGAATGTAAAGTATGCTAATGCAAGGGCAATAACCGTGTAAATGCCCCATGGGTGTAAGCCCCAATGGAAAAATGCATATCGTAATGCAAGTTTGGCTGAATCGTCTGTAAAGCCCTCACCCGTAGGTGGACCGGAGTAATGATACATAGGTTCTGCAACGCCCCAAAAGACAAGGCCGATACCCATCCCTGCGCTAAATAGCATAGCGAACCATGTTAAATACGAATACTCTGGTTCCTCATCGTCCGGACCGAGCTTAATATTACCATACTTTGAAAAGATAAGAGCAATCGAAAAAAATAAGAAAAACGTTGCTGTTAATAAATAAAACCAGCCAAATTTTTGAATGATAAATCCATGTAAGGATAATGTGACATCATCTAGATTCCAATTGGGTAACATCGACTTTGGAATCGATCCCCAGATGATAAAAATGAATGCCACAATAGCTGAAATGAGAAATACAGGTGTAAACTTTTTTTGCATAAAAAATGAGTACCTCCTTCATTTCAGACGCAGCCACGTTTTATAGTGTAACATTTACTAGTTCATTTTGTGAAGGGAAAACCCTTATAATGATAAATATGAGATTAATTGGGGGAATGAATATGAGAAAGATAAGTTATTTAATTGGGATCCTCCTTCTTTTAATGGGATGTTCTCAAGAAATAGTAGAGCAGCCGAAAGAACCAGAAAAAAAGAACACAGAAGAAAATATAGTAAAAAATGAACAAAAGAAAAAAGGAGAAACGAATGAAGTTGAAAAAGAAGAAATAAATGAAGATGTAGTGATTCAAGAGGAGAAAGATGAACCATCATACTATGTGGATGAGAAAACATGGTTAATGAAACCGCTAAATGAGGAAGTAAACAAGAAGGTCGTATTAATTACAATAGATGATGCTCCTGATAAATATGCAGTTGAAATGGCAAAAACATTAAAGGAATTAAACCAACCAGCCATCTTTTTTGTTAATGGTCATTTTATTCAAGATGAAGAAGGGAAAAAACACTTAAAAGCAATCAAAGAATTAGAATTCCATATTGGAAATCATACGATGAATCACAAAAATTTAAAAAAGCTTAGCCCAGAAGAACAAAGGAAGGAAATTATAGAACTTAATCAATTAATTGAAGATATCATTGGTGAAAAACCTAAATTTTTCCGAGCACCTTTTGGGGTTAATACAGATGTAAGCAATCAGGTTGCAAAAGAAGAGAAAATGGTTGTCATGAATTGGACGTATGGGTACGATTGGGAAAAAGAATATCAATCAAAAGATGCTATTATTGATGTTATGGTATCAACTCCATTATTAAAAGATGGATCTATCTTATTAATGCATGACCGCCCATGGACACATGAAGGTCTTCAATCAATTATTACTGGATTAATGGATAAAGGATATGAAATTTTAGATCCTAATTTAATTAAAACAGAATAAATAGAAAAAGTGGGGTCATTTAAGAGAACCCCACTTTTTATCTAGACGGCTCTTTCCGAAAAAAACGAGCTATGATTACAAAAAGTGAAAAAGCGAGTAAAAAAATACTAACAAATGATAGTAAAAATGGAACGAAAGAAAAAGAAGCATTTGACAATATGAAGTCTATTGTTAAAGGGTATTGAGTTGGATTTTCAGGAAACGTATATGGTGATTGAAAGAAAGGAAATGGCGCACCATGATACACAACCGATTCATTCGGTTTAGCTAAAAATTGAGCATCAAAAATAAAAGGTGTCAATAATGTAAGAAATAAACTACTTATTAAGATAATCAAAAAAGATTTCCTGCTCATAAGGTCCTCCTGTTCGTTAACATAATAAAGACAATGTTTATTTTAACAGGAAATCAGCAAATGAAACAGGTTATCTTTTATAAAAATACATAATCCTTCCATTAAATAAATGAAGTTCACCAGATAATTTTTTTGCTATAAATTTAGAAAATTCAACAGCTTTTCCTTTATCACCATGAGTTGAATTTTTTGAAAGTTTAATGAAGATCGATGGCGCATTATGATTATTCTCAATCCCAATGTAAAATTTATGATAACCGTCCGTACATCCTGATAATACAATATATTTTTGATCGATTTTTTCCATTTTATATGGAAATGCATTTTCTTTATATTCCCAGCCTAACTGAATTCCTGTTTTAGATGTAATATCTTGATAGTATTGTAAAAGCTCTTCAACGTCTTCTAAAGTCACTGGTTGATTAACGAGTTTAATATTTGCTTGATCACTCAAAATTCCCACCTCAAATAACATTGAATATTTTATGGATTATTTAAGTATAATTGTAGTATGAAAAATATGGATTTACAACTTTAAGAGCGAAAATATTGTTAATATTTTAAATATTCAATTATAATGGAGTTATGAGGTAGAGAGGAGGGGTGATATTGATAGAAAAATTTTATGATGAGACTGAAAGAGTAAATGTTAGATTTGTTGGCTATATGACAACTGATGTTCGCTATGATTTTGGTATTGTTTTTACCCATCTGTTTTTTGGAAAGCCTCTTGTCATTTGTATGCAAACCGGTCGAACAGTTCTCCTCGATATGAAAGATCTCGAAGATATTGACTATTTGAAAAAGGTATTTCGTATTGAAACAATTCAACAAGCCTCAGAACTAGCTGAATTCCTCAAAGAAACGATTCCAACTATTCCCTTTGAAACTCAATATGAATAAAAAACAATTATATAAAAAAGGACTGAAGTCTGATTAAAAATGTCAGATTTCAGTCTTTTTTATATGGATGGATTAGAAATAAATTATACTATTATTTTAATAATAATAGTAATAAATAAATATCTTAATATTTTTAAATGTGACATACAATTTAGGCTTGACGAAATAATTATGACATATTAATATAGAATTAACAAAGCATTAAAACCGCTTTCATTATTACTTACGAGTTTCGGCTAGGTTAAAACTTTTTTGAAAAGGGGATGGAGAATGGGTACTATAGTTTGCCAACAATGTAATCATACGATTGGCTATTTTGAAGACGAAAAAGTAACGACATTATACGGTAAATGTAATCATTGTGATTGCGAAAAGGAAAATAGAGTTCAAGAAAAATAAGATCGTTTTATTATTTGATGGGGGAAGAACAAACAAAGGGGTATTTATATAAACGGGGGAGCATGTGCGAAGGCACATGCTTTTTTAGTTAAAGCTTGTAAAAGTGAATAATCTCTTTTGTTACGAAAAAATTGAGGCTATCTCAAAAATATAGGGTCAGACACCGCAATACAATATATAGTACTTAAAGACCAGCTCAATAAGTTACTATATATTATGTTATTTTCTTAAGGTCAGACCATTAAGAGACAGCCTCATTATTTATCTAATTGCTTTATGTTCTTTAATAACACGTAAATATTTGAGTGTAGGGTCTTGTGGACCTTGTACAGGTAAACCTGCTTCTAAGTTCTTTTTAATGTAAGTTAAGTTTTCCTTCGTTATGATTTCACCTGGTATAAAAATCGGAATTCCAGGAGGGTAAACCATGACAAACTCAGCAATGATTCTTCCCGCAGATTCTTCAAAAGGTATGAGCTCTGTTTCAGCGTAAAAAGCATCACGTGGAGTGAGTGCTAAAACAGGGATATCAGGTAGTAATACTGATGGCTTAATAGAGCCACATGCTTTGTGCTTAAATTGATTGGAAAGCTCTTTTAAAGCGTTTACTAACATATTTGTTTCATATTCAGTATCACCAGGTGTAATAATACAAAGAATGTTGTAAAGGTCAGATAATTCTACTTCAATATTATAATTATCTCGTAGCCATACTTCTACATCATAACCTGTAAGGCCTAACTCTTTTACAGAAATAATTAATTTAGTTGGATCGTAATCATAAGTAGCTTTTGTACCTAAAATTTCTTTCCCAACACAATATAAATGTTCAATTTGATTGATTTCGTCTCTTGTTTTATTCGCCAGTTTAATGGCATAATCAATTAGCTCTCTACCTTTTGTTGCTAATTGTTTTCTAGCTGTATCTAGAGATGCAAGTAATAAATAAGAAGTGGATGTTGTTGTTAACATACTTAAAATAGACTGTACACGTTGAGCGGATACAAGACCTTCCTTCACATTTAGAATAGAGCTTTGTGTCATTGATCCACCCAATTTATGAACACTCGTTGCAGCCATATCCGCGCCAGCTTGCATGGCAGAAAGTGGAAGTTCCTCGTGAAAATGTATGTGCACTCCATGAGCCTCATCCACTAAAACGGGAACATTATAAGAATGTGCTAATTCAACAATTTGTTTTAAATCAGCAGAAATACCAAAATAAGTAGGATTAATGACAAGTAGCCCTTTTGCATCAGGATTTTGCTCAAGTGCTTTTTTCACAGAGTCAATCGTAATACCATGTGATATTCCTAGATTCTTGTCTACCTCGGGATGAATAAAAACTGGTACAGCTCCGGAAAAGACGATGGCAGACATGACGGATTTATGGACGTTACGTGGTACAATGATTTTGTCACCAGGTCCACAAACAGCCATCACCATTGTCATAATAGCACCACTAGTACCTTGAACAGAGAAAAATGTATGATCTGCCCCAAATGCTTCAGCAGCTAAATCTTGGGCCTCTTTAATAATCCCATGTGGAGAATGAAGGTCATCAAGAGGGCCAATATTAATTTGGTCCATAGCTAATGCATTGTGGCCGATAAATTCACGAAACTCAGTTTCAGTACCGGCTCCCTTTTTATGGCCAGGTATGTGAAATTGAATTGGATTTTTTTGAATATGTTGAACAAGCCCTGTAAACAATGGTGTCAGATATTGTGACAATGTTTATTCCCACCTTTATGATGAAAAGATATTTACTATTCATGATGAAAACATAAAACAAAAGAATTATAGCACTTTCAATATTTTTTGCAAAGAAAATTTTTTCATAAGTTTACAATTAAAAGACCTTATAGTCCCATTAAGAATTTTACTAAAGAAATGGGGGAATCTAACATGAAATGGAAAACACGCGTAACAGAATTATTAGGAATCGAATTCCCAATTATCCAAGGAGGCTTAGCTTATTTAGCTTACGCAGATTTAGCAGCAGCTGTCAGTAATTCGGGTGGACTTGGGCAAATTACGGCCATGTCATTAGAAAGTCCAGAAGATTTAAGGAAAGAAATTAAAAAGGTTAAAGAAAAAACATCAAAACCTTTTGGGGTTAATTTTGCAATCGGCCAGCATGGGAGACCCTTTCATCACATGCTTGAAGTCGCAATTGAAGAACAAGTACCTGTTATTTCTGTAACAGGAGGAAATCCTACTTTATTTTTTGATCAATTAAAAGGTGTGGATGTAAAAAAATTAGTATTGGTAGCTGCGAAAAGACAAGCGATAAAAGCAGAAGAACTTGGAGCGGATGCCGTCATGGTTGTTGGCCAAGAAGGCGGAGGTCATCTAGGTAAGCATGATATCGGTACGTTTGTTTTAATTCCTCAAGTTGTTGATGCTGTAAGTATTCCAGTTATAGCTTCAGGCGGCATAGGAGATGGTCGAGGATTAATGGCTGCATTAGCACTTGGTGCAGAAGGAATCGAAATGGGAACAAGATTTATTGCCACGAAAGAATGTATTCATGCCCATCCTTTATATAAAGATGCAATTATAAAAGGAGATGAAACAGACACCGTTGTTATAAAAAAGAGCTTAGGTGCACCTGCTCGTGCTCTATCAAATAAGTGGACAGATAAAATTCTTGAATTAGAAAAGAAATATGGAAGATATGAAGCTATTAAAGAATATATAAGTGGAAATGCTAACAAACGATACATATATGATGGTAAAATAGATGAAGGCTTTGCGTGGGCAGGACAAGTCATTGGTCTTATTAAGGATGTTCCTTCAGTACAAGAGCTTTTTAATCGAATTCTAAAAGAAGCGGAAGGAATCCGAACATCTTGGATGATTGAGAAATCATCAAAATTGTAGGATGGTTGTAAAACAATTATTAAAAAATGATGGAGTGATGTAAAATGAATTATTCTTATCCTATTTCACATGATTGGACGACACAGGAAATTATAGATGTCATCAAGTTTTTTGAATGCATTGAAAAAGCTTATGAAAATGGTATAAAAAGAGAAGATATGCTAAAAGCATATCGTCGGTTTAAAGAAATTGTGCCAAGTAAGGCAGAAGAGAAAAAGATGTATGCTGAATTTCAAGAAGTTAGTGGGTACTCTTCCTATCATGTTGTGAAAAAAACACGTGAGTCAAATGATGGAGAATTAATTAAATTGTAAAAAAAATATGTAAGAGTTGATTAACCTAAATGAACAAAGGCTGTCTTAATAGGAAGAACCCAATTTTTTATCACAATATAAAGAGTATATCGACTAGATATTGTGATAATTGCGTAAGTTCAGTTTCTTTTAAGACAGCCTTTTATGTATTGTAAATATTTTTATTTTCGGCCTTATATATGGACATTACACATAAATCTTTTTAGACAGCTCATATAAAGGAAGAAGTGTTTTAAATGTTTGTTCAATTAATGTTAAATACTCTTCCTTTGAAAGATTTATTACTTCATCTCTCGGTATATTGACTCCACACAACAACTCTGCTTTTTTTACATTCTGTAATCGATGGAGCATTTGTTCAATTTCACCCTTATTTAATTCATCATGCTTTGTTACATCCGGTTTTGTATGATCAATGGACCAAACAAAATGTTCAGGGATATTATTAATATAATTCTCAAGATTATTTTGCAATGCCTTTCCAAATTCCTGTTTTATTGGACATTCATAAATAACAGCAAACCAAATAAAGACATGAGTTTTCCAAAGACCAATTTGAAAATGAGGTAGTTTTTTATATCCACGTTTATTGCTTGCAAAGGCAACCCATGTATCATCTGGTGGATTAACAGATCTGCGTGCATGTTTAGCAACATGTGGGAATATTTCTTCTCCTGTCAATGTCGACAAAATATGTGAAAAATGCTCACCATATGCCTGTAATTTCGGTCGTATAATCTTTTTAATAGCTTCCATACGTTCGTCTAAGCCATTTATTTCAAAAACATCAAAATCCTCGTTTGTAAAGGGTATTAACTCCATTAAACGTCCTCCTCTTTCAGAAATCTAAAATCATTTTAACATAATATTATTTATTGATGAAATAACGTAAACGAATTAGGTATTAGCACAAATTTTCTTTCGATGTACCATCTATTTTTTGAATTTCATACGATATAAAAAAAGCGTATAAGAAGACGGAAAAAATTTAATGAATGTAAATTAAAGAAAGAAAGGAGAGAAAAAGGATGAAGCAGGTTATGAGAGAAAGCCAAAAATTAAAAGCACAAAAACGGTTAAATGTGTTGAAGTTAGAACTTGATTACGAGTTGGCGACATTATTTGAAGCAATGAACGAAAATGACGAACAAAAGAAAAAAGATTGTATTAAAAAATTAGAAAAACTTCGGAGTGAATGGATACGATTAAAGGTATAATTTTTAACGAACCTATAAAAGGTTCGTTTTTTCAGGGAAGGTTTGCTTGGACTTGATTTTTAGCAAATTCATACAGTATCCTATAAACATCTATCGGTAATACATAAAAGGTGGGTTTTAAAAATGACGAAGTGGAAAGAAATTGACCAGAAAGCGAAGGAATGGGTCATAGAAGCAGGAAAGAGAATTCGCTCTTCATTTAACCAAACTTTATCCATTCAGGCAAAGTCTAATCCAAATGATCTCGTTACAAATATTGATCGGGAAGTTGAACAATTCTTTTTTGAAAATATTCGACATACATATCCAAATCATCACATTTTAGGCGAAGAAGGTTCAGGGCATGAATTAAAGAAATTAGATGGAATAGTATGGATTATTGACCCGATTGATGGAACGATGAATTTTGTCCATCAACAGCGAAACTTTTGCATTTCTGTTGGGATTTATGAAAATGGTGTTGGAAAAATAGGATTAATTTATGATGTTGTTCATAACGAACTTTATCATGCTATAAAAGGCCATGGAGCATATATGAATGATACGAAATTAAAGCCATTAACTGATGTAACATTAGAAGAATCTATTTTAGCAATTAATGCAACATGGGTTACAAACAATAAACGAATTGATCCTACTATATTAGCACCGCTTGTAAAAAGAGTGAGAGGAACAAGATCTTTCGGATCAGCTGCATTAGAATTTGCTTATGTAGCTAGTGGGAGATTAGATGGATATATAACGATGCGTTTAGCTCCGTGGGATATTGCAGCAGGAATTGTCATTGTAGAGGAAGTAGGAGGAATTACGACTTCATTAGATGGAAAACCTATCGACTTATTAAAGAAATCAAGTGTTTTTGTAGCAAATCCAAAGATTCATAAACAAGTATTAAAGGAATACATTGAGGGAAAGTATTCACCTTAAAAGGCTCTTTTCTAAAAAGATTGTTTGTTTAGAAGGAATTATTTTCGTTTCAGGTGGACACTTTCCACACACGGGCAACTCCTAGTGTCTAACGAACGAGTCTCTCCCTCCTTTATGATAAGTTGACTTTTGTTCAATTCTTTTCCAGTGTCACTTTTATCTTAGTGCGGGAGAGTCTCACGTTCGTACGTAGCTTTGGCGAATGCCATGAACTTTTGTTTTTATAAAATATTGTTAACAATGTAAGCCTATCTTTATAAAAGTCCTTTTTCTCTCATCTTCTTTTTTTGGGTAAATCCAATACCAAAAACAGCAATAACCCCTAAAATTGAAAGAATGATACCAATTGAACTTTTTGCTCCAATAGCAAATCCAATCATAACCATAAATATTGCGCCTAAAGTTGCGAGAACGAGAAATATCCATTTCCCTTCTTTCATTTTGACATCCCCTTTTATTTACGCTTTGTTTTTAGTTTAACGAAAAACATTCCTAATTTCCACACTGTTTATGATATAATAGCCTAGGTTCATTATAAGTATAGGAGATGAAATTGTGAAACATAGAGACAACCTTAGAAATATTGCTATTATTGCACACGTAGATCACGGAAAAACGACTCTAGTTGACCAACTGCTTCGTCAGTCAGGAACTTTTCGTGAAAATGAACAAGTACAAGAACGTGCAATGGATTCAAATGACCTTGAACGTGAACGTGGAATTACCATCTTAGCAAAAAATACTTCCATTGATTATAAAGGGACAAGAATTAATATTTTAGATACACCTGGCCATGCTGACTTTGGTGGAGAAGTTGAACGGATCATGAAAATGGTTGATGGTGTGTTATTAGTCGTTGATGCTTATGAAGGGTGTATGCCGCAAACACGATTTGTATTAAAGAAAGCACTTGAACAAAATTTAACACCAATCGTTGTCGTAAATAAAATTGATCGTGAATTTGCAAGACCAGAGGAAGTAATAGATGAAGTACTTGAACTATTTATTGAATTAGATGCAAATGATGAACAATTAGAGTTTCCAGTTATTTATACATCTGCTATCAATGGAACAGCAAGTAAAGACCCTAATCCTGCTCTTCAGGAAGAAAACATGCAAGTATTATTTGATGCTATTGTAGACCATATTCCTGCACCTATTGACAACAGTGAAGAACCATTACAATTTCAGGTTGCTCTTCTAGATTACAATGATTATGTAGGTAGAATCGGAATAGGTCGAATTTTTAGAGGAACGATGAAGGTAGGACAACAAGTTTCACTAATGAAACTAGATGGATCGATTAAACAATTCCGAGTGACAAAAATGTTTGGATTTAAAGGGTTGAAGCGAATCGAAATTCAAGAGGCAAAAGCTGGAGACCTAGTTGCAGTATCTGGGATGGAGGATATTAATGTCGGTGAAACCGTTTGTCCAGTTGAACACCTTGAAGCTCTTCCTGTATTACGAATTGATGAACCTACATTGCAAATGACGTTTTTAGTAAATAATAGTCCGTTTTCTGGAAGAGAAGGGAAGTTTGTTACAGCTCGAAAAATTGAAGAACGTCTTTTGCAACAATTGCAAACAGATGTAAGTCTACGAGTTGATCCTACCGACTCTCCAGATGCATGGATTGTTTCAGGTCGTGGTGAATTACATTTATCTATTTTAATCGAAAATATGCGTCGTGAAGGATATGAATTGCAAGTTTCCAAACCTGAAGTCATTGTAAAAGAAATAGATGGCGTGAGATGTGAACCTGTTGAACGAGTTCAAATCGATGTACCAGAAGAATATACTGGAGCCATTATGGAGTCAATAGGGGCTAGAAAAGGTGAAATGATCGACATGATTAATAATGGAAATGGACAAGTTCGATTAATTTTTATGGTACCATCTCGCGGACTAATTGGATATTCCACGGAGTTTATGTCACTAACAAGAGGATATGGAATATTAAATCATTCTTTTGACAGTTATCAGCCAATGACAGAGGGACAGGTTGGCGGTAGACGTCAAGGTGTGTTAATATCAATGGAAAATGGAAAAGCTTCTTCTTATGGCATTCAGCAAGTTGAAGACAGAGGAACTATTTTTGTTGAGCCTGGGACAGAAGTTTACGCTGGAATGATTGTAGGAGAGCATACGAGAGAGAATGATCTTGTTGTAAACATTTGTAAAGTGAAGCAACAAACAAATATTCGTTCCTCTACGAAAGAACAAACAGTTACAATGAAAAAGCCTCGTATCATGTCTTTAGAAGAAGCACTAGAGTACTTAAACGATGACGAATATTGTGAAGTGACCCCTGAATCCATTCGCTTAAGAAAGAAGATTTTAGATAAAAATGAGCGGGAAAAAATAGCTAAAAAGAAAAAGTTAGCACAACAACAAAAGTGAAACCTTAATAGAATGGGGTGAAATCACATGACAAATGTTGAAGAGCGATTATCATTTTTCGCAAGCTTGTTTCAAGTTGATAAACATCCTGAATTAGGGATGCAATTACTTTATATAACGATCTTAATATTGTCTATTATTGTTTATAAACTTGGATTTGCTAAAAAATTGCCTTTATTAAAGTCTGCCATTATTTATTTTTTTCTTGTTTTAGGATGTACAGTATTAACATTTTTAGGAATATTCTTGCCTGTTGCAGAAGGTCTTGTAGTGGCAGCACTCATATTAATTATTTATAAAATTCGATTACATCGAACTAAAAAGGAAGAAGCAGAGGTAAACAAATGAAGTCTATACAAGATGCAATCTTTAATTGGTTAACGATAAAGCTTGTATATGACAAAAGACCACATGATCAAGCTGCTGAAGAAACATATCAGCTATTTTCAAATATTTTAAAGGATGAACACAAAATTAGGAAAATAAATGTAAAACAAGAAGAAGATATGTATATTGTATCTTTTAAAAAAAATGGTAATGTTAACTCCTATCGCTTTCCGACGGAGTTAGCGGAAATGCTAATAAAACAAATAGAAGAAGAGCCAGAAAAATATTAAACCACCTACTAAAAACAGACTGCTTTAAAGTGTTATTCAAAAATAAATCTTGTTAACACTTTAAAAGACAGTCTGTTTTTTAATATATCAGAATTTATCTCATTTTTACGAAAGAATTAATCTATACATATTGTCATTTGATGTCTAGCTCCAAGCGCCAGCTTGGGTGCTTCGACCCTGCTGTGGCGGCAGAAGCATCCTCGCAGGTCCTACATCGCCCTTCGCCGATAGGCAGGCGATTTGCACTTTTCTTATGCACATTTTTCTTACCAATCTTCATCTGTTTTTGGATCACGATAAAGCTTGAATTTTCCAGTTTGAAGTCTTTCTTTCGTTCTTTTAGCTATACGATCATGACAATCTTGACACATATACGTATGAATAGGTCGATTTCTTAGTCTTTTTGCTAAAAGAGTTTCATCATCAATCGTCTCCACTTTATCACATAATACACATTTTACACGCACTTTTTCTCAACCTTTCTTTTAAAGGTATATCATTGGAAGTATACCATGTTTTTCACATTTTCACTAACTAATTATTTTTTATTGAAAATAAGGATTAAAAAACGTTATGATTGAAGTAACTAGGGATTGGGAGGTGTAAATAATGGCAAATAAAGTAGAAACATCACTCATTGAACCACTTTTTCAAAGTTTACAAAAAGAGCGTTTTGTTACTGTAGCAACAATTGATCATGAAACTGGAGCACCAAATGTTAGTGCTATTTCTTGGGTTTATGCACCAGATGAAAAACGTGTTTATTTTGCAGTGGATAATCGCTCAAGAATTGTTGAGAATATTCGAAATCATCCATCAACAGTTATTACGTTAATTGCTAATGAGTCTACATATTCTATCACAGGTAATGCACATATTAAATTAGAAAAAATGGAAGAGGTGCCACTTAAGTTAGCTTTAGTTGAGTTAAACATAACTGAAGTGCGCGATGTTATGTTTTATGGTTCTAAAATTTCTGTAGAACCAGCTTATGAAAAAACATATGATGAAAAAGCAGCTGCACGTCTTGACGAACAAGTGCTAAATGCAATGAAAAAAGCTTAGTCTGCTATTAGCAGGCTAAGCTTTTTTGCTTAATTTTTCATATGTTGATTGGATTGATCATTTTGTTCCTTTTTCATTTGTTCTTTTTCATTAGAAGGTAATTGGTCTTCCATTTGTTCAGTCGGTTTTTCTTCTTGGTTATCAATAACATCACTTGGGATTTCTGGCATAAATCTACCAACAATTGCGGCTAGCTCATCAAGAATACCACCAATAGGTCGACCTTCTTGTATACTAGTGGCAATATTACGCAGGCGTTCATTTGTGTCAGGATCTGCGATGACAATGGCATTAGCGCCATAAGGGTCACGTTTTAATGTTTCAGCAACAGAATATTTTACAGATTCCACTTTTGAACGATCTAGATTTTCTTCCACATCAATTCCGATAACGGCATATTGGCCAAGTACGACAGCATTTGCATTTTTTACACTTGGAACTCGATTTGCTAATTGTACTAAATGCTTAGCAATTTGTTGACCAGTTTTGCGATCAACTTTTTCTTGAACCGAATCTTTAACCGTTATGACTTTTGTTTTGTATTCATTTGGGACATCACCTTCTTGAGCTTCATTCGCCTGACAGCCAGTTATTAAAAAAGCTAAAGCTAAAGTCATCCATAATCGCATATTGTCACTCCTTTAGTCGAGAGCTTACCTTTTGACATTATTGTTTAATAAATCTTCTATCTTTATGCATAATGACATATATTTTAGCAATAAAGGACTTTTCCTAGCGACCAAATATTTATGGAGCAGGAGGCGAAATATTGGGCAAAATCTACGTTTTAGATACAAATGTTTTGTTACAAGACCCAAATTCCATTTTCTCTTTCGAAGATAATGAAGTAGTCATACCAGCAGTAGTTTTAGAAGAAGTAGATTCAAAAAAAAGGTATATGGATGAAATAGGTCGTAATGCACGACAAGTATCTAAATTAATCGATCAGTTAAGAGAAAAAGGCCGATTACACGAAAAAATACCGTTACCAAGTGGAGGATCATTACGAATAGAATTAAACCATCGCTCTTTTCATGAATTACAAGAAATATTTGTTGAAAAAACAAATGATAATCGTATTTTAGCTGTCGCTAAAAATTTATCAATAGAAGAACAATCAAAAGAAGATGGAAAAACGGTCATTCTTGTTAGTAAAGATGCACTAGTTCGCGTGAAAGCAGATGCATTAGGTCTAATTGCAGAAGATTTTTTAAGTGATCGTGTAGTAGAGGTTGATCATATTTACACCGGATATTTAGAACTTTACATAAGCGGAGATAATTTAAGCCGCTTTTATGAAAAAAATGAGCTTTTACTATCTGAATTAACGAACCATCCATTTTATCCTAATCAATTCATTGTAATGAAGGATGCGCTAGGTGGCTCTTCTTCAGCTATTGGAATTGTTGATGCAACTGGAAAACGAGTGAAAAGATTAATTTTTGATTACGATCATGTTTGGGGTATTAAACCAAGAAATGTACAGCAAACGATGGCATTAGAACTTTTATTGCGAACCGATTTAGCACTTGTAACGTTAATTGGAAAAGCAGGTACAGGTAAAACGCTATTAGCATTAGCTGCAGGGCTGATGCAAACAGAGGATATTGGAGAATACAAAAAGCTACTTGTAGCAAGACCAATTGTACCAGTAGGAAAAGATATTGGATTTTTACCAGGAGAAAAGGAAGAAAAATTAAGACCTTGGATGCAACCAATTTATGATAACTTAGAATTTTTGTTTAATACAAAAAAACCAGGAGAATTAGATGCTATTCTAGCAGGAATGGGATCGATTCAAGTAGAGGCATTAACCTATATTCGAGGAAGAAGTATACCAGAACAATTTATTATCATTGATGAAGCCCAAAATTTAACCAAGCATGAGGTGAAAACAATTTTAACAAGGGTTGGTGAACGCAGTAAAATTGTGTTAATGGGTGATCCAGCCCAGATTGATCATCCCTATTTAGATGAATACAATAATGGTTTAACTTATGTTGTTGAAAAGTTTAAGGACCAAGCTATTGCTGGACATGTTAAGCTTATTAAGGGTGAGCGTTCAGGGCTAGCTCAACTAGCAGCCGATTTATTATAGTCGATTGGAAATGAAAGGGATGTCTCATAAGGGTCTGACCCCACATATCTACAATATATAGCTATTTAACACTTAATTAGTAGCTATATATTGGGTTGTGGGGCCTGATCCTTTAGTTTTGAGACAGTCCCTTTTTCCTGTTTTTTTTGCCAATATGCAAATATAGAATGAAAGGTTAAAACGTGAATTATACTCAACTGTGATAAAACACATAGACCAATTAAGGGCTTACATTTCTACTTTACAACAATCTCTCGCACCCTTTTAATAGGATTTTCTCGGTTAGAACCATCTCCATAGTAAACATAAACAGGGCCATCTTCTTTTAATGGCTTTCCGTTCTCACTAAAGCCTAAGATAACATTCTTTGCTTTTTCTAATGACATTTCAATTTCATCTTTTTCCGTGATAAATAGAACAATTTGGGCACCTTCATTAGGCGAAGCGTTGTTTAAGAATGGCTCAAAAGGCATTCCAAACGTTCCAGTTAGAACCTTTTCTTTTTCGAATTTTCTTTCTGTTTTTAACGTAGGTGGAAATACAGCACCTTCTCGAATTTCACGCTCAAAATGTTTAGCAGTTTTTTCAACATAGTCTTCCTCAAACCCTTTTTCTTTTACACCCATATCAAAATATGTATGTAAATCAATACGTCTGTCATCAAAAATCCAAACTCCAGGATCTAGCGTAATCGTATACTTTACATTTCCCTTAATTAAGATAATGTCACTCATGATAAATCCCTCCATTTTTAAAGTATAAATGTTTTCATATTCTTTGTCACATATTACAAGTAAACATGTGAAAATAGATTGGAGTGCTTTTCATGGCGTGTCAAACAGTTAGTGAATTACAAAAGTTTGTAGATATAGCTAAAGCGGTAACAAAGTATGGTAAAGTAGCAGACTATATTCCAGCATTAGGCAAGGCTAACCAACATGACTTATCAGTCGCTTTTTATTATACTGATGGAAATTGTGTAAAAGCAGGAAATGTTGAAAGGAAATTTACGCTTCAAAGTATTTCAAAAGTAATTGCATTAGCATTAGTACTAATGGATCATGGACAGGAATATGTTTTTGAGCACGTCGGAATGGAGCCAACGGGTGACCCCTTTAATTCTATTGCTAAATTAGAAACAGTAAATCCATCTAAACCTTTAAATCCAATGATAAATGCAGGTGCTCTTGCCGTCACAAATATGATTAAAGGCAAGGATACAAAGGAAAAATTAAATCGACTATTATTATTTGTTCGAAAACTAGCGAATAATCAAGAGATTTCTTACAATGATGAAGTTGCAATATCTGAATTTCAAACCGCATGGTTAAATCGTTCGATGTGCTATTTTTTAAAAGAACATGACATCATTCAAGGAAACGTGGAAGAGTTAATGGATTTATATACCAAACAATGTGCAATTGAAATGAATACGCATGATTTAGCGAAAATTGGTGCTGTTTTTTCTTTAAATGGAAAGCATCCAGAAACTGATGAGCAAGTCATACCAATTGACATTGCTCGTTTATGTAAAACATTTATGGTAACATGCGGTATGTATAATGCTTCTGGAGAATTTGCTATTAAGGTTGGAATTCCAGCAAAAAGTGGCGTGTCAGGTGGAATTTTAGGAATTGTGCCAAATCACTTTGGTGTTGGCATTTATGGTCCTTCTTTAGATGAAAAAGGAAATAGTATTGCAGGTATATATCTTCTTGAACTTATTTCAGCAAATTATTCATTAAGTATATTTTAGACAAAAAAACATATATATGATTATAAATTGCGAGTGAAGATTTCTTGCAATTTTGTTATAATACCTTTAATATTAATAGATAGATTAGATAATCGCGCACCAGATCGGAGGGATTCATTTGGCGTCTGAGACTGCGATTAATCACCGTGAGAGAGCACTGGCACTTCTCCAAGCAGATGCTGAAAAAATAATGAAGTTAATTAAAGTCCAAATGGACAATTTAACAATGCCTCAATGTCCTCTATATGAAGAGGTTTTAGATACACAAATGTTTGGGTTATCAAGAGAGATTGATTTTGCGGTTCGATTAGGGTTAGTTGAAGAATCCGAAGGAAAAGCTTTACTTGATAAACTTGAGCAAGAATTAAACGCACTACATGAGGCATTTATGAACAAATAATATGAAAACTCAAACCATTAATACTTGTGGTTTGAGTTTTTTATTACTATTTATACAATCTAAACGATTGAAAATATATTACTTTTCAAAAAATTCTTTACATCATGTTGTGAATATACAAATTTCGTTTTATAATATTAAAAACTTATTTATATAAATCTATTCTTTTTTTTACCTTTATGATTTATCAAAAGGTTTTTTCGTTTAGGAACAGATGTATAAATATTTCATTCGTTGTATATTTTTTAGTGTGGATAAATTTCATTGATTTTTAAAGGATTTTAACATTTTAAAGCGTAATAAATATAGTAGAATAAAGACATCAAGAATTATACAAAAAGATAAGGAAGAGGATATATGGTAAAAAAAATAATCAAATCCTATGATTATTCATTAATATTAGCTGTATTCCTTTTGTGTGGATTTGGTTTGATTATGATATACAGCTCAAGTATGATTACAGCTGTTGCACGTTTTGATTTACCTAGTGATTATTTTTTTAAGAAACAATTAAATTCATTACTTATCGGTACGGTTGCCTTTTTATTTATGATGTTTTTTCCGTATCGAGCTTATTTAAATGGGAAATTTCTTAGAATTTTATTTTTCGGGTCACTATTCATGTTGGGACTTCTTTTTGTTTTCGGACATGTTGCGGGTGGTGCGCAAAGTTGGTTTAAATTATTTGGTCGTGCCCTCCAGCCCGGAGAATTTGTAAAATTAAGTGTCATTATTTATTTAGCAGCTGTTTACGAAAAGAAACAATCGTACATAGATGAATTTGGTAAGGGTGCATTACCACCTATAATCTTTACAGTCCTAATATGTGTATTTGTTATTTTACAGCCTGATGTAGGAACTGCATTTATTATTGCGATGATTGCAGCATGTATGATTCTTTGCTCTGGAATGGGAATTAAAAGTATATTTAAACTTTTTATGCTTGCACTCGTTTTTCTTTTACTTGCTAGTCCACTTATCCTTATAAAAAAGGATACGATTTTTAACGAGGAAAGATTGTCACGATTTGAAGGATATTTAAATCCATTTGACCCTGAGGTTGAAATGAGTTCCGGTTATCAACTTGTTAACTCTTATATTGCGATTGGTTCTGGTGGTGTTTCAGGTCTTGGTTTGGGCGAGAGTGTTCAAAAATACGGTTATCTTCCAGAATCACATACTGATTTTATTATGGCAATCGTGGCAGAAGAATTGGGTTTTTTTGGTGTATCATATGTACTAATATTACTAGCCTTTATTGTTTTTAAAGGTCTTTATATTGCTAGAAAATGTGATGATGCATTTGGGACACTGATAGCCATAGGTATATCAAGTATGGTTGCGATTCAAACAGGGATAAACCTATGTGGATTAACAGGTTTAATTCCGATTACAGGTGTAACGTTGCCATTTATTAGTTATGGTGGTTCTTCATTACTAGTCCTATTAATTTCAATGGGTCTATTAGTGAATGTTTCAATGTTTGTCAATTATAGAGAAAAGTATAAAAAGCAAAGCAAAGAACGTCATGTTACAAATTCAGAAATAGGTTATACAGTTTGATAAAAAGTATGTCACAATTAAGCGAAAAAGTGATATAATTTTTATAAATATGTTATACAATTTAAAAATAATGATAAAAGAGTATGACGCAAAAGGGGGATTTACATGTCGCAGAAAAAAATTGAAAAAGTATTAGTAGCAAACCGTGGTGAAATTGCGATACGTGTTTTTCGTGCATGTAATGAATTAGGCATTCGCACAGTTGCGATTTATTCTCGTGAGGATTCAGGATCTTACCATCGCTATAAGGCAGACGAAGCCTATTTAGTAGGGGAAGGTAAAAAGCCAATAGATGCATACTTAGATATTGAAGGTATTATTGAAATTGCTAAAAACAATAATGTTGATGCCATTCACCCTGGGTATGGTTTCTTATCCGAAAATATTCAATTTGCAAAACGATGTGAAGAAGAAGGAATTATTTTCATTGGTCCGAAAACCAAGCATTTAGATATGTTTGGTGATAAAGTAAAAGCTAGAACACAAGCTGAACTAGCTGGAATTCCTGTCATTCCAGGAAGCAACGGGCCTGTACAAAGCTTAGAAGAGGTTATTCGTTTTGGAGAAGAACATGGCTATCCATTCATCATTAAAGCTGCACTTGGTGGTGGCGGTCGTGGAATGCGTATTGTTCGAAGCGAAGCAGGTGTAAAAGAATCATATGAACGTGCTAAATCAGAAGCAAAAGCAGCTTTTGGTAGTGATGAAGTATATGTTGAAAAATTAATTGAAAATCCAAAACATATTGAAGTACAAATTATTGGTGACCATGATGGAAATATCGTTCATTTATATGAACGTGATTGTTCTGTACAAAGACGTCATCAAAAAGTTGTCGAGGTAGCACCAAGTGTATCATTAAATCCAGATTTACGAGAAAGAATTTGTGAAGCAGCTGTTCAATTAATGAAAAATGTAGAATATGTAAATGCTGGAACGGTTGAATTTTTAGTATCTGGCGAGGATTTTTATTTCATTGAGGTTAACCCACGTGTTCAAGTAGAGCATACAATTACAGAGATGATTACAGGTGTAGATATTGTTCAAACACAAATTTTAGTTGCAGAAGGCCATTCTATTCACAGTTCGAAAATTGGAATTCCAAAGCAAGAAGAAATTCGAACACACGGATATGCTATTCAATCGCGTGTAACGACTGAAGATCCGCTCAATAACTTCATGCCAGATACAGGTAAAATCATGGCATATCGTTCCGGCGGTGGCTTTGGTGTTCGTTTAGATACAGGAAATAGCTTCCAAGGTGCAGTTATAACACCATATTATGATTCACTACTAGTAAAAGTATCAACATGGGCGTTAACATTTGAACAAGCCGCAGCAAAAATGATTCGTAACTTAAATGAGTTTCGTATTCGTGGAATTAAAACGAACATACCGTTTTTAATCAATGTCGTAAAGCATGAAAAGTTTTTATCTGGTGAATATGACACATCCTTTATCGATTCATCACCAGAATTATTTGTATTCCCGAAACGTAAAGACCGTGGTACCAAAATGCTGACGTACATTGGAAATGTTACGGTTAACGGATTCCCTGGTATTGGTAAGAAGAAGAAGCCCGTTTTTGAAAAGCCACAAATTCCAAAGCTATCCCTTTCAGAGCCAATTCCAGCTGGAACGAAACAAATTTTAGATGAGCAGGGTGCAGATGGACTTGTAAAATGGGTTAAAGAACAGAAAAATGTTCTTTTAACAGATACGACGTTCCGTGATGCTCATCAATCATTACTTGCTACCCGTGTACGTACAAATGATATTAAACAAATTGCTGAACCGACAGCTCGTTTATTGCCTGAATACTTCTCTCTTGAAATGTGGGGAGGAGCAACGTTTGATGTTGCTTATCGCTTCTTAAAAGAAGACCCATGGGATCGCTTATTGAAGGTTCGTAAGCGCGTTCCAAACCTATTATTACAAATGCTATTACGTGCTTCTAATGCAGTTGGATACAAAAATTATCCAGATAATGTTATTAAAGAATTTGTTGAAAAGTCTGCTTATGCTGGTATTGATGTTTTCCGTATATTTGATAGTTTAAACTGGGTTAAAGGTATGCAGCTTGCGATTGATGCGGTTCGAAACACAGGTAAAATTGCAGAAGCAACGATGTGCTATACCGGAAACATTTTAGATCCAACTCGTCGTAAATATGATTTAAATTATTACAAAGAGCTAGCAAAAGAATTAGAACAATCTGGTGCTCACATTTTAGGAATTAAAGATATGGCAGGTCTGTTAAAACCGCAAGCGGCTTATGAGTTAATTTCTGCATTAAAAGAAACGGTAGACATTCCGATTCACTTGCATACACACGATACAAGTGGAAATGGCATTTACACGTATGCAAAAGCAATTGAAGCTGGTGTTGATATTGTAGACACTGCTGTAAGCTCAATGGCAGGTTTAACATCACAGCCGAGTGCAAATTCTTTATATCATGCATTGGAAGGTCATGAACGTCAACCAAATGTAAATATTGAAGGACTAGAGAAACTTTCACAATATTGGGAGTCAGTAAGAGCTTACTATCAAGATTTTGAAAGCGGAATGAAAGCCCCACATTCAGAAATTTACATGCATGAAATGCCGGGCGGTCAATATAGTAACCTACAGCAACAAGCAAAAGCTGTCGGACTTGGAGACCGTTGGGATGAAGTGAAAGATATGTATCGCAGAGTGAATCATTTATTTGGAGATATCGTGAAAGTGACTCCATCATCTAAAGTTGTTGGCGATATGGCATTATTTATGGTTCAAAATAATTTAACAGAGGAAGACATTTATGAGCGAGGAGAAACATTAGACTTCCCTGATTCCGTTGTTGAATTGTTCTCTGGTTATCTTGGTCAGCCACATGGTGGTTTTCCAAAAGAGTTACAGCGTATTATTTTAAAAGGAAAAGAGCCAATTACAGAAAGACCTGGAGAGCTTTTAGACCCAGTTAACTTTGAAGCGTTAAAAGAAGAACTATATCAAATGTTAAATCGACCAGTAACTAGCTTTGAAGTCATTGCTTACGCTCTTTATCCAAAGGTATTTACAGAATACATTAAAACATATGAGCAATATGATGACATTTCTTCTCTAGATACACCTACATTCTTATATGGAATGAGATTAGGTGAGGAAATAGAAGTAGAAATTGAAAAAGGAAAAACATTAATTGTAAAGCTTGTTTCAATTGGACAACCACAGGCTGATGGAACAAGAGTTGTCTACTTTGAATTAAATGGACAACCACGTGAAGTCATTATTAAAGATGAAAGCATTAAATCAACTGTTGAATCAAAAGTCAAAGCAGATCCTGCTAATGAGGAACATATAGGTGCTTCTATGCCAGGTACTGTAATTAAAGTACTTGTTGAAAAAGGCGAAAAGGTAAATAAAGGGGATCACTTAATGATTACAGAATCCATGAAAATGGAAACAACCGTTCAAGCACCATTTAGTGGAACTATTAAAGATATTTACGTTAAAAGTGGCGATGCAATTCAAACAGGTGACTTATTAATTGAAATTAGTAAGTAATACGAGCCTTCTTAAAGGGTCTGACCTCACAGATTTAGGTCAGACCCTTTAATTTTAAGGAAAACTCGATCTTTTTCTTAAGGGATGAAACATAGCGACAGATATGGAAATAAATATTTTAATTTCAATTCTCCTTATATTACCAATGAGAAACAAATAGGATTTGTTGTAGAATGAATTTGTGCACAACAACTTTACTCCTTCAAACTTCATGCCTTTCCTATTACAGGAATGGCTTTTTTTATTTTTTTCGTAAACAATATTACTTTTTTTATGTATATGGAAGAGCGAAAAATGGCAACTCGAGCGTGAAGAGCTAGCAAGGGGAGAGCCCTAAAGACGATCAGAACGAGGAGAAGACAGAATGAACCTCTGGTAAAAACGGCCACGTCCTGTGGCCAACTCGTGATGTCAGCACGTCCTGTGCAAGTTCGGAAAGCGTCCGCCTAAAGTGAAAGCAATATCTTATTAGAAAATAGCATTTCTAAAGTTTAAATAATGTAATAAAAAATACATAAATTAACAATTAATTTCCATACTACTAGTTAAGAAAACTAGAAAGAGGAAAAATTATGCCATATATCATATCAATAGGAAAAAAGCCACCAAAACACTCAGTTAAACAAGAGCATGCTGTTGAATTCGCTAAGGAAATGTTTTCAAGTACTTATAGCAATATTGATCGTTATTTGAAAGCTTTTGAAAATGCACAAATTCAAACTAGACACTTTGTTGAAGATCTTTCGTGGTATCAAGAAAATCATACGTTTGAAGAGAAAAATGAAGCGTATATAAATCATGCCGTAACATTAGGAGTTCAAGCAATCAAGCATTGTTTAACGAGAGAAGATTTACTAAAGAATGAAGTTCCTTTTGAAGAAATTGATGCAATCTTCTTTATATCATCAACTGGTATATCGACTCCAAGTATTGATGTGAAAATAATTAATGAATTACCATTTCAAGAAACGATTAAACGTATTCCAATATGGGGATTAGGATGTGCAGGTGGTGCAGCTGGAATATCTCGCGCATTTGAATTTTGTCGAGCCTACCCTAAGGCTAAAGTTCTCATCCTTTCCATTGAATTATGTAGTCTTACATTTCAGCATGATGATCATTCAAAAAGTAATTTAATTGGGACATCTTTATTTGCAGATGGAGTAGCTTGCGCATTAATGGTTGGTGATTTAACGGAATATAATTATTATGTAAATGATGATACATATGTAAATATACTAGGGACACAGTCTAATTTATTAAGAAACTCTGAGGATGTAATGGGATGGAATATTCGCAATAATGGATTTTATGTTGTTTTTTCACGTAATATCCCATCTATTATCGCCTCATGGTTAAAGCCAAATGTTGAAAGCTTTTTAAAACGGTACGGAATTCAATTAAATGATATTAGCTATTTTATAGCCCACCCTGGTGGGAAAAAAGTACTGGATGCATATAAAGAATGCTTAAGCTTAAATGAAACACAATTAGAAGTGTCCAAAAGAATTTTAATGAAATATGGAAATATGTCTTCAGTAACAGTTTTATATGTATTAGAAGAGTATATGAAAAAAAAGCTTGGTAAACGAGGTCAATATGGGTTACTTGCTGCAATGGGGCCAGGATTTTCTTCAGAGCAAGTACTCGTTAGGTGGGAGTGAGAAAACATGTTCTCCGTTGTTGTTAGTCTCTTGATCATTCAAAGACTTGTTGAACTAAGATTAGCAGCTCAAAATCAAAAAAAATTGAAAGAAAAAGGAGCTATTGAATACGGTAGTAAGCATTATAAGTTAATTGTTATAATGCATGTTTTATTTTTTATTTCGTTAATAAGTGAAGTGATTTTACTTGAAAAAACGTACTCACCTTTTTGGCCAATCTTTTTAATTGTTATCATATTAGCTCAAATGTTAAGGTATTGGAGCATTTTCTCATTAGGTGAGTATTGGAATACAAAGATTATCATTTTACCAAATGCTCATGTTAAAAAGAAGGGGCCCTATAAGTATATAAGACACCCCAATTATGTTGCTGTAGCAATAGAGTTTTTCTTTATACCACTATTATTTGAAGCCTATCGAACAGCCTTCATGTTTTCTATACTCAATAGTATAATCATGATTATTCGTATAAAAGAAGAAGAGAATGCATTAATTGCACAAACAAACTATGGAAAAGTTTTTGAAAATACCTCCCGTTTTTTTATAAAAAAATAAAAAATATATATTGAAAATGATTATCGGTGATGATAAACTGTAGTTAAAGATGAAAATCATTCTCAACATAAAGGCTGGTGTTGACAAAATGATTACTGTTTTTGTTGTTGGAACTGTATTAACATATAGTGTTTTAATTGGTTATGTATTAAAAAGAGTTGAAGCAAGTCAATAAGAGTACACATGTTTGCATTTCTCCTTTACATATAGATATAGAATTCCCCCAATCCTTTACCACTCTAAACGCAAGTTTTAGAGTGGTTTTTATTTTATCTAAATAAAGCACAACGTGTAGAAATATGATAAAATTTAACATTATAAAGGAAACAACAAAAGGGGATGTAACATGGAACAGCTTAAAGAAGGTATTATAACAGAACATATAGATCATTTTATTCAGGAAATACCAGAAAAACTTTACCAAGATTATGCTCTAAAATGGAAGGAATTATCGGAAAAATTTAACGATGGACGCTTTCATATTACATTTACAGGACATTTTTCAGCAGGTAAATCAACGCTAGTTAATCACTTGCTTCATGGAAATGTTTTACCTTCAAGTCCACTTCCGACAAGTTCAAATATCGTCATGCTAGCAAAAGGTGAAAATAAGCTCAAAGCTTATGACTTTAATAGGAATATATATCAATGGGAAGGAGAAATTTCTCCGTCATTTATTCAGTCTTTATGTCAAAGAGGAGATGTTTTAAAAAAGGTCTATATTCAAAATGATCAGTTTTCTATAAATAAAGATTTCGTTTTCATGGATTCACCAGGAATCGATTCAACGGATGACGAACATCGAAAAAGTACTGAATCTGCCCTTCATATGGGAGATGCGCTTGTATATGTAACGGATTATCACCACGTTCAATCTGAAATAAATATTTCCTTTATAAAAAAATTAAAGGAAATGAATAAAACATTACTAATTGTTATTAACCAAATTGATAAACATAACGAAGATGAAATAAGCTTTACAACCTTTCGAAATCGGATCGAATCAACCATGTCTGAATTAGGAATCAGACGTGAAAATATTTATTATACTTCTTTAAAAAAGTTAAATCATCCATTAAACGAACTTGAACTGTTAAAAAAGCGTTTTTTGCAGTTTTTGGAAAATAAAAATACGCTTTTAAAGCAAAATATTCTTCAGTCTACTTATTATTTAATTGAAGAGATTGAACATGATTGGAATGAACATTTAATAAATCATAATGAACTGAAGGAAGAAGAGTTTTATCAGGTAGAAGATACGATTCATTCACTAAATCATACATTAAATAATGTCAATCAAGCATTAGAATCGATTAATGAAGAGAAACAACAACTCACTTTAAAATATGAAAGCGATTTAAATGGCTTATTAAAAAATGCTAATATTATGCCATTTGAAACGAGGGAAAAAGCTGCTAACTATTTGAAAACAGAGGATCCATCATTTAAAGTTGGATTGTTTTTTACAAAAAAGAAAACAATAGAGGCAAAATCTAAAGCTCTTCAAGAATTTAAAGAAGAGCTAAATAAACAAGTTGAAACACAAATCATTTGGCATATCCGTAATTTGGCTAAAGGGATGTATGAAAACCATCATATAGATTCTCCATCTTTGTTAGATGAGATTTTAAACATTGAAGTAAAAATTGATGGGGATGAAATAAAAAGTATGATCAAGCAAGGAGCACAATTTAATAATCAATACGTTCTCCAATATACGAAAGATTTATCAGAATATATTAAAAAGAAGTGTAAAAAGCTAGCTTTAAATATATTAGAAAAACTCGCCCAATCACTTTTTTCTCAAAAAGAAGGCCAAAAGGAAGAATTATTGGCGAAAAAAGAAAAATTAACGGTTGAACTTATTACCGTATCAAAGCTTTTAGAAGAAAAACAACGAGTAAATGAGTGGAAAAAGAAAATAAATACTATTTTAAGTAAAGGTGAGCTTGAAGTCATTTTTTCAAATAGAGATTATTCAATTTCTGAGTCACTAATATGTTTAGAAAAGGAACAATTACCTAACATCTTAGAAAATCAAACAACTGAAGAACAATCTTCAAGTATAAAATTTGAGGAAAAAACAATAGAAGAAAATACGAACACAATCGATATTACATCTCAATTAAGAAATACAGTTAACCTTTTAAGTTCAATTGAAGAGTTAACGTATTATAAAGAGCGTTTAATAGAAAAAGCAGATGCAATAGAAAACAAATCGTTTACCATCGCTATGTTTGGGGCCTTTAGTGCGGGGAAATCAAGCTTTGCCAATGCTTTAATAGGTGAAAAAATCTTTCCGTCTTCACCAACTCCAACGACAGCAGTTATTAATAAACTTACGGGAGTTGTAGAGCCTTTTCACCATGGTGATGTGCTTATAAAGTATAAATCAAACGAACAGCTTCTTAGTGAAATCAATGAACTAACACGTCCATTTCAATTACAGATTGCATCGATTCATGACATTTCGTCATTAATAAAAGACGCGAAAAAGCAAAAACTGAATGAAACCATTTTAAAAAGGCTTGAAACTTATGGAAAGGGAATTCAATTTTATGAAAGGGAAGCGAATGATTCTTTGCAAAAAGTGATCAACCTTACAGAGCTTGAGCCTTATGTTGCAACAGAAGAAAATTCATGTGTTGTGCAGGAAGTAACAATTTATTATGATTGTGAATTAACTCGAAATGGTATTACGATAGTTGATACACCAGGAGCAAGCTCACTTCATCAGCGTCACACAGAATTGGCCTTTCAGTATATTAAAAAAGCAGATGCCATTATTTTCTTAACATATTTTAATCATCCTTTTTCAAAAGGTGATGAACAATTTCTACATCAATTAGGTCTTGTTAAAGATACATTTACAATGGATAAAATGTTCTTTATTATCAATGCCATTGACTTAGCAGAAAATGAAGAAGAAGCGAAGACTGTTAAAAATTATGTGCATAAAATGCTTTTAAGTCATTCAATTCGAAATCCAAGACTTTTCCAAATATCAAGTCTATATGCTTTACAAAATAAACAGCTTAAAAAAATAACGAATGAATTTGAACAATTTTATCTAGTTTTCACATCTTTTATCGAACAAGAATTAATGCAAATTTTAATCAATAATGCGAAAGAAGAGTTACAAAACGTAAAACAGCAATTAATAGATATTATTTCATTGTCAAAATTAAATGAGGTTGAACGTCAATCAAAAATCGAAAAGCTTAAAAATACCCTAATTGATATCAAGGGAGTCATCCAATCCATTCAAGAAGAAGAGTATCAAATTCAAATGAAGCAGGAATTAAAAGAATTAAATCATTACGTCATTCAACGTCTTCGTTTTAGATTATCAGAATTCTTTAAACAGGCATACCAGCCTTCCAAGTTTGTTGATAGTAAAGGAAATGAAAAAGAGATTATTACCTCTTGCTTTGAAGAAATGGTTTCTTTATTAAATGTTGAATTACAGCAAGAATTAAATGCAACGACACTAAGATGTGAAAAATATATTCAAACATTAATGGAACAAATTTTGAATAAATTAAATGAAAAAATTAAAAGTAAATATATGGATGTACCTTTTTCAGGTGTTACAGACCTAGATATTTCAACACCTAAAATTAAAGTGAGCGTTCAATCGTTTATAAGTGAGCAAATGGAAAAAGGACACAAGTATTATAAAAATGCAAAATCCTTTTTTGAACGAAATGAAAAACAAAAGCTATATTTATATTTTGAAGAAGAATTTCCAAAGATAATTGAACAAACTGTTCAAAAGGAAGAAGAAAACCTTCTTCAATATTATGACAGTATCTTAATCGCACAATTAAAAAAATTACAAGAGAAAATGAATTCTGATGTTCAAACATTTATTGATTCTAAGCTACAAACATTAAGAAAGCCTAGAGATATCCACGAGCTTGAAGATATACTAAGAAAAATAAACGAAGAGGTTTGCTAAATGAAAGAAAAGATTCTCGAACTATTAAATGAAATAGAACAACAATACTCCATTCATATCTTGTATGCATGTGAACTAGGTAGCAGAGTTTATGGATATAATCAAGCTCAGAGTGATTATGATATACGCTTTATTTTCACGCATCCAATAAAGAAATATCTCGGAATTTATAGAATTACCGAAACAATTGAAATGAAAAAAGGAGAGATTGAACTTCATGGCTGGGAACTCAAAAAAGCGATGAAGTTATCCCTTAAGTCAAACCCGAGTTTAGCCGAATGGCTAAACTCTTCCATTATTTATAAAGAAACAACTCCATTTAGAGAGGAATTGCAACATATTGTCGAAACATCCTATTCACGAGTAACTTTAATAAAGCATTATGCAGGTATTTTTCAAAAAAATATTCAAAGAAGCGAAAATATATCGACGTATAAGCAAATCAAGTCATTTTTACATGGCTTACGATCATTACTTTGTATAAACTATATTGTGAAAAAGAAGGATATACCACCGGTTGAACTAGAACATTTATTAATAATAATGGATGAAGAGGAACTAAAAACAAATATAAAATCATTTATTGAAAAAGTAAAAGATCGAAAAATCATAAATGAAAAAGAATTTTTCATTCTGAGAGATCAGTCTGTGACTTTTTTTAACAAGCTACAAAACGAATTTAAGAAATTCGAGCATATAGTTCCTTCGATAGAATTGTTAAATGACTTTGTTTTAAAATGGTTATGGGAGAAAAGGGAGTTTTAATTGTGAAAATAAAATATCAATTTTGTGCTACCTGTATTCATTTTCAAGTGATAAAGGGGAATTTTAAGACAACATATCGATGTAAGCGGCTCGGCTATGAAACAAGACCAAATTACTCGTTTAACTGCTGGACACCAAAGCAAAAAGTGGTAGAATTGATGAGTAAGAGAGGAGAATGTATATGACAGAAGTACATAAAGAAATTACAAAACATTCAAACCGTCAGCATCAACTTGTTAAAACATTTATTGAACTAGATTTAAAGCGTGAGGAATTTATTGATGAAGCTGTGCAACTTTGCTTAGATAACAAACCATTTTCTGTCGATAAAATTAATGCGGTGACAGTTGAAATCAATCAATTAGCCAAAAAAGGAATCGTTCCAACACGTAAAAGAGTTACAGTTGAAATGGTAAAAGAATTCGTTCAAAGAAAATACAATCGTCAAGTATGAAGGAAAAGTGATGCGACAAACTAATCGTGATCCCCTTTTTGAAAGGAGCAATGTTCACGATGGGACGCACAAAACACGGTAACCCAAACGCACAGCGAAACAATAATGTAAAAAAGAAAAACGACTTTAACGAACCGGTTATCTCATATGCTGCAAGAGAAGTCGAAAAAATGTCCAAAGATAATAAAGACTAAGAGAGGGCTGTCCAAAAAGGACAGCCCCTTTCATAGTAAATTAAATTCGGTTGATTTTATTTCGGGACGGACGCTTTCCGCGGGCACGGCCTGTCTAGTTTCGGCTCCTAGCGTCTTGCGAACGACTCTCTCCCTCCCTTACGATAAGTCGACATCCACTCGATTTCTCGTGGTGTCTCCTTTATCTCAGTGCGGGAGATTCTCTCGTTCGTACGACGCTCTTCAGTCGCCTCCACTTTTCTATCTGCCTCCTCGACTCGCAAGCTCGTCTGTGGGGTCTTCGGCTCGTGCTGTTCCCGCTGGAGTCGCCGCCACCTTCATTTCAAATCAATCGATCTCTATTACAGATCCTGTGATTATTTTCAAAATAAGAGCACAAAAAAATCGCTTTTCTAGAAAAAAGCAAGTGACCTAACAAACATTTACAAAAAAGGCGCATTTTTTATGAGTAATCAAACGATCTTTACAATCAGAAAGTGCCTCTTCTTTTAAGCAAAAACAGTATGACATAAAGAATATTCAGTTACGATTAATCATTCTTATCAGCTTATAAAAATTATGATACGATAATGAGGATTATGTTTTTGTGGATTAATAAGGAGTTGAGACTATGAAACAAAAGTTGTTAATCGTTGATGGTATGGCTCTTTTATTTCGTTCTTTTTATGCAACAGCAATTCATGGAAGATATATGATCAATAAACATGGGATTCCGACAAATGGAGTACATGGACTCATTAGACACCTTTTAGCAGCAATTAAACATTTTTCTCCTCATTATGTTGTATGCTGCTGGGATTTAGGTGCTAAAACATATCGTACAGAGTTATTTGATCAATATAAAGCAAACCGAAGTGAGCCTCCACAAGAATTAATTCCTCAATTTGATTTAGCTAAACAAGCATTAAATGACATCCAAATTTTAAACATTGGTGTTCCGATGTACGAGGCTGATGATTGTATCGGAACAATTGCTGAAAAAGTTAAAGATGAACTTGAAGTGATGATTTTAACAGGTGATCGTGATTTACTTCAACTTTTAGATAAACATGTGCATGTAGCCATCTTAAAAAAAGGAATTGGGAATTATTCTATTTACTCAAAGGAACGTTTTATTGAAGAATACCAAATACAACCTAAACAACTAATTGATGTTAAGGCTTTAATGGGGGATAGTAGTGATAATTATCCTGGAGTAAAGGGAATAGGAGAAAAAACGGCATTTAAACTTATTGTCCAATATCAATCAATAGAACAGCTACTAAAATGTATAGATGAATTAACGAATGCCCAGAAACGAAAAATTAAAGAAGATATTGAAATGTTAAAGCTATCAAGGAAGCTTGCAGAAATAGATGTGAACGTACCATTGGAATTTGAAATTTCAGAGGCAAAATTGAACTTAACCATAGAAAAAATTGAAGAAATGAAGAATAAATATGATATCGGTCTTTCTACATCAACATTTATATTTTTAGATGAGGCTGTCTCATAAGATCTAACCTCACATATTTAATTTGAATGAAAAAAGTATTCATAGTGATGAGACCTGTTTGTTTGAGACAGCCTTCTTTTAACTCTTCGTATTTGATTTTTTTGCTCGATTTTCTAATTCACTTTTCGGATCTTGGGTATCATCAAATCGGTCATATCCTTGAGGATTTAATCCAGGAGCTCTTTGTCCACGATTTCGCTCTTTCTTTTTATCACTCATACAAACACCTCCTGCCTGTATGTTGCTCAATTTTTTGTTTATTTACTCAAAAAATAGGAAAGAAGTTCGATATAAAATATGTAATACTTATGATGCTAAAAAGGCGGGAACTTCATCATGAATGTCAAAAGTAGAACAAATTTAGAAAAGTATATCCATTTTTTAAAGGGAAAAGGGTTTCAATTAGGAGAAGAGTTTCAAGGGTTTGTTGATTTAGGGAAAGCTTATACGAACGCATCAGATGAACTTATAATAGCCGCAATTGAAATAACATTAAAAGGACAAAGAGCTTTTGATGGATCTTTTTTTATTTCATTACTGGAAACGTTTAAACGTGAAGGATTAGAAAAAAGAGAAGAAGCTATTGAATTTGCAAAGCGAAAATTAAATATTCTATAAAAATTAAAGAGGGGGTGTCCAAATATAGTATTGGGACACCTTTTTCTCAATTAATCAAGAATAAGAAAAACCAGGAATCAACACGGTCCTTTCTAAATCAAGCTTAAATTATCGTTATAGTAGGGACTCTTTCCGCTGCCAAGCTCTATGAAAAAAATATAATTTCATGCAATTATATAGATTGTTTTTGCTCGGTTTTTTTGAATTTTGACAAAGCATCCTGTGGAAGCTCTGAAATAATCATAGCAAGGAAGATCAGTAGGCATCCAATACCACTAATGATTGTAAGTCGTTCATTTTGATAAATAAATGCAGTTAAAGCAGCAAAGACAGGCTCCATAGCAAATATTAATGCAACACGTGAAGCGGTTGTATAGGCTTGAAATTTTGTTTGAACGATAAAAGCATAAGCGGTTGCCAATAAAGACGTTATCATGAATGCTACGACGACTTCTTGATTTAAAATCATGTCTACGTTTACTGGATATTTCCATAGCTCAAAAAGTATAGATGCTATAAAGCTAAAAACGGAAACTGTAAATAGTTGAATAATGGTAAGAGGAAATGCTTTGTATTTTTTTGAATATTTATCTGTAAAAATTATATGAAATGCAAAGGCAAATGCACATAATAATACAAGAGCATCACCTAAATTTAATGCTGAAAAATCCCCCGTTGTTAAAAAAAATAAACCAGCTGTCCCCGTAAGTGCTCCGATTATAGAAATAGACTTTAATTTTTCTTTTAATAACCAAACCGAAAGAAGGGGAACCATCATAACACTAAACCCCGTTATAAATCCGGCTTTTGATGATGTCGTATATACGAGCCCAAGCGTTTGAAAAGCATATCCTAAAAATAAAAATAAACCAAGAATGATTCCAAATTTTATTGTATCTTTTGTGAATTTTATTCGATAATTCGGATGGATGATTAAAAGACATAAAAATAATGCAGCTATTAAAAAACGAATCCCATTAAATAAATGAGGAGGAAGTATTTGGATTGCATTTTGGACAACAACAAATGTTACACCCCATATAAACGCAACGCTTAAGAGCAATAAATCAGCTACAAATTGTTTATTCATTTTTATCCCCTCTACTTTCCGTTTAATCGAATTGCTTCTTTTGCTAGTTGGTCTGCTACTTGATTTTCTTTTGCTGGAATCCATTTAATAAAAAATAATTCAAATTCATCTATATATAAAAGAGCCTGGTTTAGTAAGTTTTTATAAGGCTCTTTTTTAGCAAAACGCTTTTCAACAGCCCGCTCAACAGCTTGTGAATCTGTGCGAAATGATACAATTTTAAATCCTTCATCACGACATATTTCCAATGCTTTAATGAGAGCATAATATTCTGCCTCATGATTGTTCATATTACCTAATGGAATTTGATAAGATTTTTGAAAGTTTTCGCCTTTTATATAAATTCCCGCACCAGACGGACCTGGGTCACCAGCACTTGCACCATCTATATATACTTCTACCAATTGATTCACTCCATTTCAAATATTTATTCAATATCGAAAATAAATATAAGCTTTTCATGGAACAATAAGAATAAAATAACATTTGAAATAGCAATAAATAATGTTAAAATGAATAATTGCAAATTATGTATACCAAATATTTAGGTCGAATAGTATTATAGCATAAGTCATGAATAGGGGTTGAATTTTTTGGAGCTATATGTAAAATGGCTTTATCAACCATTAAAAGGGCATTCCGTTTGGCTTGAATCAGATTGGATGAAGATAGAACAAACTATTTTTTTGGTAGAAGATATTGAAAAGAACAATCGAACAAAAGATATTTATATTATTGATGAATCCAACCAAACTTGGACTGTTAAACAACTGAAAAAGCTATTGAAAAAGCTGGAAGATGAACCGACTGATCTTATAACCTATTTTGATGGTAATTTTAATAAACATACAAAGGAAAGTGGCCTTGGAATTGTTATATATTACAAAATGAATGGAAAAACGCATCGTATACGTCGAAATTACAAAGTTGAAGGTTTGTTATCAAATAATGAATCAGAATACGCTTCTTTTCATAACCTTTTATTAACATTAGAAGAAATGGGAGTATCTAATCAAAAGGTAACCTTTCGAGGGGATTCATTAGTTGTTTTAAACCAATTAGCTGGTGAGTGGCCATGCTATGAGGAACAACTTATTTATTGGATAGAAAAAATTGAAGAGAAAATGGAGCATTTAAAGATTACTCCGAATTATCAGCCGGTTGAGCGTAATGAAAATAAGGAAGCTGACCAATTAGCGAAAAAAGCTCTGGAAGGAAAACAAATAAATAGTACTTTTACATTTAGTTAAAAACTAGTTCATCGGAGTTGGAAACAATGAAGAAAAAACAAGTACTTGAAAAAATAACTGAATTAATGGACACATATTGTGTTGATTGTTTATTAAAAAAGCATTTTCGAAAAGAATATGGAAAAACTTATGCCCATTCTTTCTGTATTAATCAATGCACAGTAGGGGAACAAATTAAAAAAATTGGGCAGAAATTAAACTAAAAATCCACTGTGTTATTTAATCAGTGGATTTTTAATTTTGTTATAAATGTTTATGTTCGTTTTGCTTCTTGAAGCTGATGTTCGCACTCTACAAGAAGATTCTTTTGTTCTGATAAAAACTCATCTTCTACACCGGTATTTTTGTTTAAAAAAGCTTCATATAAATCTTTTGCATTTTGAATGGCTCTTTTAGCATCATTCATACCTTCTGGGTCCATTCTCATTGTTGCATATCCAACCATTTTTTGGGCAGATTGAACAGCTAGTTCAAGTTGTTTTCTCTCATTTAAACCGCTAATTAAATCCGTATGATTTATTCGTTCCATAATGTCACCTCCTTTTAGTTAGGATAAGAAATGGAAAGAAAACTATACAAGGAAGAACTCAAAAATAAAATTGAATGTAGGTTCAATAGAAAAAAGAGGTTTGTATGCCATGAGAGGATTTAAAAGCAAATAAAAAAGAGGCCTTATCAGCCTCTTATATTTAAGATCATAGTGATCACATATTATTATAATTTAACAACGTTTGCAGCTTGAGGTCCACGATTTCCTTGAACAATTTCAAAAGAAACTGCTTGACCTTCCTCTAATGATTTAAAACCTTCTCCTTGGATTGCAGTGAAGTGTACGAATACATCGTCTCCGCCTTCAACTTCAATGAATCCATACCCTTTTTCATTGTTAAACCATTTTACTTTACCATTTTGTTGCATAATTCTTTTTCCTCCTAATTACTTTGCACAATCGTGCTAAAAAATATTTTTTCATCATTTAACGTGAATATAATGCAACAAAAGCTCTCATGAACCTTAAAGCTGCACAAATATTCTGCTAAATGATGGTTCTAATATACACTAACTAAATGTTGAAAGTCAAGCCGATGACAAGTTAATTGTAAAAAATATCTTATTTTGATTTGGCACGTTGATCTTTGTTTCGTTTGATCCCTTTACTGTTATCACCAGCATTCGTTTCTTCTATATAGCTTTTTTCTAGGTGACTTTGATTGAAACTTCCTTTATTGACCTTTTTTGTTATGATAACCACCTCCACTTATTAAAATGTCTCAAAAAAGATGAAATATTCCATTGATGTATTTAATTAGTTTTCATAGAATATTGTAAAGAACTTAGAAAGGGGATATAAAAAGGATGACCAACTCCAAGTGGCATGAAAAAGCCTCATTAAAATGGGATCATTTTGCAGAAGATTGGAACTTATCTAGTCAGCAAATGTGGGAAAATGGAAGTCGAAAAACAATTGTTCCATTTATAAAGAAATTTGTTCCGAATGGTCACAGTATATTAGATGTAGCCTGCGGCGATGGGTATGGAAGCTTTAAATTACAACAAGAAGGATATATTGTCACAGGAACCGATATATCAGAAAAGATGATCGAGCTTGCTAAAAGAAGAGGAGAAACGTGTAAGTTAAAGTTTTTAAAAGCTGATATGATGAATTTACCTTTTGAGGATCAATCATTTGATGCGATTATGCTTATCAATGGTATTGAATGGACGGAGAATCCATTAAAAGCAATAAATGAAATACATCGCGTATTAAAAAATGATGGTTATTTATGCGCAGCTATTTTAGGTCCAACTGCACATCCTAGAAAACATAGTTATGAACGTCTTTATGGTAAACAAGCCATCATGAATACAATGATGCCTTGGGAATTTCAACAGTTAGTAGTAGAAAATGGTTGGAAAGTAATTGGTGAAAAAGGGGTTATGAAAAGGGGAGTAACAAATGAAATGCTTTCTGTACTTCCAAATGATTTAAAACAAGCTTTATCGTTTATGTGGCTATTTATGTTACAAAAATAAATTTACATAAAAAAATCCCCTATCTGTATCTTTAAATTTTAAAGGCATTTTTTGCCTAATTAAAAAAGAAAAGAAACAGAAGGGGATAGTTACGTACTATTGTTCGATTGCAACAGGATTTAAATATTTTGGAATTTGATTGGTATGATGAATCCAACCGGTATAAGAGGATTGAATTGTATAATTTTTGTTTAAAAGAACTACCGCCATATATGGATAATGATTTTTATTTCGAAAACGTAAATCAATAAATCGAACTTCGATACCATTTCTTGTTTGAATTTCCACTGGATATGGACAATCAGAGTTTGCTAAAAAGTGCCTTACATTTTTGTCGTTCATGGCAATTTGAATAGCAGTAGAATAATCATTATGTTTTGGAAAGTAATGAAGCCATGTTATTGTATCAGAATCGATTTTTCCAACCTCAAATCCCTCTTTACCTTCTACAATAAAATTCCAAACATTGAGTCTCATCGTTGGAATAACGACTATACGTTCATACTTTTCACAAGATTTAGCTATAAATTGCTTTATTTTATAAGAAAGAAATAATCGATATATAAAATAAATTAAAGATATTCCATATACAAAAGTAAATATATTTTTTGGCTGATAACCATATATCCAAAATGCTATCCCAATCAAATGAATTAGAAAAAGGTATGGATCAAATAATGGGACAGCATTTAAAGAAAGCCATTTTTTTGTAATAGGTCGCCCAGCTTGAGTCCCATACGGATTAAAAATATCGACAACAACATGAATAACAACTGATAAAGAAATCCAAAAGAAAAGATGTAAAACCGATATAGAAGGAAAGAACATATATAAAAAGCTTGTAATTAATAAACTCCAAATGAGTAAAAAAGGAAGGGAGTGGGAAAGCCCCCGATGATGCTCTATATACATCCCATTTCCTTTAAATAGTTTAATAAAATAATCAAAATCGGGAGCATTTGAACCAACAATAGTACCTGTTAATACAGCTTGTGCTAAGGTAGGATCATTAGAAACCATTGGGTCTAAGTGTGCTAATCCACCAAGTGTAACGCCCATGATTATATGAGTGCTCGTGTCCATCTTTATCCTCCTGAAGTTTATTAAACCCTCTCATCCTCATGGCCGTTATCTTCTTAAAAATTAACGGATCCTAATATATAAGGTATTCTCTCTTTAATATTTTTAGATTCTATTAAAATATCTTGTAAAATCGTGTCACATGCGTTTTGATGATATAATTTTTGAATATTTTTTTGCATGTTATTTATTGTTTGTGGATTTTTTAATAAATGCTCGACCACATCTTGAATTTGATCTATTTTATTAACAATAATGGCAGCGCCGTTTCGCTTAAAGTATTCCGCATTTTCTTTTTCTTGTCCTGGTACAGGCTTGTATAAAATTAAAGGAACACCTAAAGCCGTTGCTTCACTAAGTGTAATACCTCCAGGTTTTGTTATCATACACGATGATACTCGAAATAGCTCATCCACTCGCTCAACATATCCGAACGCTTTCAATTTAGTAGGGTATTGATTAGCTAATGGTAATAGCTGTTCCTTTAATGAATCATTTTTGCCGCATACAACAACCGTTTGTAAATCTTTATGTTGAATAAACGAATCACAAAGTTCTTTTACATTTTTTAATACACCATGGGCTCCGGCCATGATAAGCAATGTTTTTTTGTTTGGATTCAATTCGTATTTTTCATAGAGTGAAGCTGTATCGATGTTTTCTTCAAATTGTTCACGAATAGGGATTCCCGTTACTTTTACATCGACAGGAGAAATTCCTAATTTCAAAAGTTTTTCTTTTACTTCATTACTTGCTACATAATATTTGTCGATATTAGGATGAATCCATATTCTATGTAAGCAGAAATCTGTCAAAACATTAAAGGTAGGGATTACTTTCCCTGTACGTTTCCGGTATTCAGGAACGACAATCATTGGAAACGTGTTAATAATAAAGTCGGGCTTTTCAGCCGTAATTAATTCGTGCAGACGCTTAAAGCCCATAGAATAATAGATATTCATAATCCTTTTGTTGTACATTTTATCGACACCATAATAAAAGAGTCGATAAAACTGCTTTCCGTAAGAAAAACTTTTTAAATATAGATATTTTGTCACTTCAGTAATGATAGGATGCGCTTCACGATATAAATCACAAACGACCACATCCATGTTTAACTGCTTACACTTTTTTTCAAGTGTGTTAGCTACTTGAACATGACCGTTTCCATACTTAGCAGTTAAAATAAGTGCTTTAGGATTGTTCATAAAGTTACAATCACCTCAACCAAACACCAATCTCATCCATTATTTTTTAAAGGATGATTCTGTTTTAAGACTAACATATAAATATTATGACACTATAAATTTTTTTTAAAGGGAAGTTTACATTTTTAAATATTGTAAAAAAATTATTAAAATTCACCAAAAAATGTTACATTCTTACTTTCTATGAATATCATAACAAATTCTCGAAAGATTTAACAACTATTCCCAAATGTAAGGGGTTTCTTGATATACATAATAATTTAGCCAATTAACAAATAATAAATTAGCATGTGAACGCCAACGATGATATGGAGTTTTCCTCGGGTCATCATTTGGAAAATAATTTTTAGGAATATTAATATCTAATCCTTTATTTAAATCACGTTCATATTCATCCTTTAATGTCGTTACATCGTATTCTGGATGACCTGTTAAAAATATAAACTTTCCATCGGTTGAAGTGATTAGACAAACTCCTGCCTCAATTGATTTTGATAAAACTTTTAATTCAGAAATGTTCTCAACCATTTTGGCATCAATATCTGTATGACGGGAATGAGGAGACAAATAGATTTCGTCAAAACCACGCAATAATTTTACTGATGAGTCTGTAATGTAATGTTCAAAAATTCCAAAACACTTCTTCGGTAGTAGATATTTCTTTACACCATAATGATAATACAATCCAGCTTGTGCTCCCCAACATATATGGAGAGTTGAAGTGACATTATATTTAGTCCATTCAAAAATTTCAGTTAATTCTCTCCAATAATTTACCTCTTCAAAAGGAAGCTTTTCTACAGGAGCACCTGTAATGATCATCCCATCATACTTTCGATGACGGATTTGATCAAATGTCGTATAAAACTGATCAAGGTGTTGTTTACGAGTTGTTTTCGGTGTATGAGTTTTCGGTCTTAAAAAAGTAATATTAACTTGCAACGGAGAATTTCCTAATAAACGTAACAGCTGAGTTTCTGTTTTTTCTTTTTCAGGCATTAAATTTAAGATGACAATGTTTAATGGACGGATATCTTGAGTGTAAGCTCTTTTTTCATCCATAACAAAAATATTTTCCTTTTCTAATATTTCTTTTGCCGGTAAATTTGATGGTATATTAATTGGCAATAAAGACACCTCCTGATTTTTAATAAAATATTCAATATCAAAAATTAACATACTTATATTAATTAAAAGTATACGAATTGAAGAATATTTTTAATTATTAATTATTGAAACATAAAGTTCATATTTTAATTTCAGACTTTCGTTTATTTTGTTATCATATGAATGTCTTTATTTAATTAACATTGATTTTATCAAAAGTGGATAAAAAAGAAAGAGGGATTTTACATGAAAACGAAAACAAATGTTAAATCAGACATCGAAATAGCCCAAGAGGCACAATTAAAACCAATTGAAGAAATAGCGGAGCAATTAGGTATTGAGAAAGATGAGCTAGAGTTATATGGAAAATATAAAGCGAAATTATCACATGAAATTTTTAACCGTCTTAAACAAAAGCAGGATGGAAAAGTTATTTTAGTGACAGCAATTAATCCAACACCTGCTGGTGAAGGGAAATCAACTGTTACAGTTGGACTAGGTCAAGCTTTACATAAATTAAATAAAAAAGTAGTCATTGCTCTTAGAGAACCTTCATTAGGACCGACAATGGGAATAAAAGGTGGAGCAACAGGTGGGGGCTACTCTCAGGTACTTCCGATGGAGGACATTAATTTACATTTTACAGGGGACTTACATGCCATTTCAACGGCTAATAATGCGTTAAGTGCATTTATTGATAATCATATCCATCAAGGGAATCAATTAAGAATCGATCCGAGACAAATTGTTTGGAAGCGCGTTCTTGACTTAAATGACCGTGCTCTAAGAAGTGTTGTTGTTGGATTAGGTGGACCTGGTAATGGTATGCCTAGAGAAGATGGATTTGATATAACCGTTGCTTCTGAAATAATGGCTGTTCTTTGTCTAGCGAAAAGTGTGGAAGACTTAAAGAAAAGACTTTCTAATATCGTGGTAGCGTACGACTTTGATAAAAATCCTGTTACTGTAAAAGATCTTAAAGTTGAAGGCGCTCTCACACTTTTATTAAAGGAAGCTATAAAACCAAACCTTGTTCAAACGATTGAGCATACTCCTGCAATTATTCATGGAGGTCCATTTGCTAACATTGCCCATGGTTGTAATAGTGTTATTGCAACCAAGATGGCCGCTAAACTTGGTGATTATGTCGTAACAGAATCTGGATTTGGAGCTGACTTAGGAGCAGAGAAATTTTTAAATATTAAAACACGAACTGGAGATATTCAGCCTGAAGCAGTTGTCATCGTAGCAACAGTTAGAGCTTTAAAAATGCATGGTGGCGTTACAAAGGATCAATTACATGTACAAAATGTTGATGCTGTAAAAGAAGGAATGAAAAACTTAGAAAAGCATATTGAAACAATACAAAACTTTGGATTACCATATGTCATTGCACTAAATAAATTTATTGGAGATTCTGAAGAAGAGCTAGAAGCAATTATGAATTGGTGTAGTAAGCATAACCACCCTATTTCATTAACGGAAGTTTGGGAAAAAGGTGGAGAAGGTGGTGTTGATTTAGCTAAAAAAGTATTAGAGGAAATGGAGAAAAAAGAAAATCGCTTTGCACACCTTTATGAAGAGAATGAGCCAATTGAAGATAAAATATTGAAAATCGCAAAATTCGTATATGGGGCTAAAGATGTCGAGTATACTGCTAAAGCAAAAAAACAATTAAATGAAATCAAACAAAACGGATGGGATCACTTATTAGTATGTATGGCTAAAACTCAATACTCTTTATCTGATAATCCGACATTAATTGGTCGACCATCTGATTTTACAATTACAATTCGTGAATTTAAGCCTTCCGTTGGAGCTGGCTTCATCGTTGCTTTAACAGGTGATATTTTAACTATGCCAGGTTTGCCAAAAGAACCTGCTGCGTTAAAAATGGATGTAGATGGAAATGGAAATGCTGTAGGATTATTTTAAAAACTATATATATTAAATAGCATTGTAAAATACAATCTTTCTCTCAGAAAATGCGGGACTGTCCGATAAGTCCCTAATGAGAAAGAACCTGTAATGGAGGTCGGTTGATTGAAATGAAGGTGTCGGCGACTCCTGCGGGAACAGCACGAGCCGAAGACCCCACAGACGAGCTTGTGAGTCGAGGAGGCTGGTAGAAAAGCGAAGGCGACTGCCCAGCGTCGTGCGAACGGGAGACTCTCCCGCACTGAGATAAAGGAGACACCACGAGAAATCGAGTGGATGTCGACTTATCGTAGGGGAGGGAGAGGATCGTTCGCTAGACGCTAGGAGCCGAAACTAGACAGGCCGTGCCCGCGGAAAGCGTCCGACACCGAAATAAAATCAACCGATTTTAATTTACTATGAAAGGGGCTGTACTTTTTGGACAGCCCCTTCTCTTTATTGTTTTTCATTTGAGCAAACCTTCATTGAAGTGATATGATCAACATAAATGAAATTATTGGAGGAAAAGGTAATGACAACTATATATGATTTCGAAGTAAAGCAGATAAATGGGGAAATGAAAACGTTAAACGAATACAAAGGTAAGATCCTCTTAATTGTAAATACGGCTAGTAAATGTGGTTTTACTCCACAATATAAAGGATTACAAGAATTATATGAAAAGTATAAAGATAAAGGATTTGAAATTCTTGCTTTTCCGTGTAATCAATTTATGAATCAGGAGCCGGGGACTAATGACGAAATCCAGTCATTCTGCCAGTTAAATTATGGAGTAACTTTTGAAGTTTTCTCTAAAATCGATGTAAATGGAGAACAAGCAGATCCACTTTTTAATTATTTATCTGATAAAGCAAGAGGTGCTTTCGGAACAAAGGGGATAAAATGGAACTTTACCAAGTTTTTAATTGATCGAGACGGTCAAGTTATTAAACGTTTCTCACCGCAAACAAAGCCAAATGAAATTGTCCCATTTATTGAAAATTACTTATAAAATCTACATCAGAAAGGAGCGATGGTAGTGAAAATTTTATCAATAGAACCAACTCCAAGCCCAAATACAATGAAAATTAATTTAGATGAAGAACTTCCTTTTGGGACAAGAAATAATTATAAAAAAGAAAATAGGGATGAAGCACCTGCCATCATAAAAGATATTTTAAACATTGAAGGAGTTAAAGGGGTTTATCACGTTGCTGATTTTTTAGCAGTGGAACGAAATGCAAAATATGATTGGAAGGAAATATTACCAAGTGTTCGTGAAGCATTTGGTGAAGAAATAGATGAAGATGAAGCAAATACTGAAAGAGGAAACGAAGCATACGGAGAAGTAAAAGTATTTATACAAATGTTTAATGGGATACCAATACAGATTAAGCTGACAGATGGAACGGAAGAAAGACGATATGGTTTGCCAGAACGTTTTATGAATTTAATTATGGATTTAAAAAAAGACGCACCAAATGTTGTACTCGATAGACAATGGAAAGAACAAGGGGTACGATACGGTGATCTTGATGAGATTGGTCAGGATGTCGTCGATGAAATTTCTGCAACATATAGTGATGAAAGATTAAATCGAATTAAAAACCGTATTCTTTCAAATGACCAACAATCAAAAGAATATCAACGAGAGTCCTATAAAGTTACATTATCAATGTTAGATGAACCAGATTGGCGAATGCGATATGCTCATTTAGAGCAAATGAATCCAACAATGGATGACTTACCTGTATTAGAAAAAGCATTAAACGATGAAAAAGCATCCATACGTCGTTTGGCAACTGTTTATCTTGGAATGCTAGAAAAAGAAGAAGTATTACCCCTTTTATATAAAGCATTGAAGGATAAAACAGTAACAGTTAGAAGAACAGCAGGTGATGCTTTATCTGATATTGGTAGCAAAAAGGCGATACCAGCAATGATCGAAGCTTTAAAAGACCCTAGTAAGCTTGTCAGATGGCGTGCTGCCATGTTTTTATATGAAGTCGGAGATGAATCGGCACTTGACGCCTTAAAAGAGGCGGAAAATGACCCAGAGTTTGAGGTAAGTATGCAAATTAAAATGGCCATTGAACGAATTGAAGGTGGAGAGGAAGCAAAAGGTTCCGTTTGGAAGCAAATGACAGAAAGCAGAAAAAAAGAGTAAATCATTGCTTTAAGGAGATGTTTTTTGTATTCTTTTAATGATTATGAAAGAAGGAGTGAATGAAACATGTCAATGGCATATGAGGAATATATGCGACAACTTGTCAAACCAATGCGTGAAGAATTAACAAACGCTGGATTTAAAGAGCTTTTAACACCAGAAGAAGTAGAACAATTCATGGAAAATACGTCAGTGACAACATTAGTTGTTGTAAACTCGGTTTGTGGATGTGCTGCAGGTTTGGCGCGTCCAGCGGTAACACAAGCAATTGTAAGAAGTGAAAAAATTCCTGATCATTTAGTAACAGTTTTTGCTGGACAAGAAAGAGAAGCGACCGCAAAAATGCGTGAGTATTTTGTTGGTTATGAGCCATCATCACCATCCATGGCCTTATTAAAAGGAAAAGAGGTTGTATATTTTATTCCTCGTCATGAAATAGAAGGTAATACGCTTGAAGGAATTATGGAACAATTACTAACAGCTTTTGAAAAACATTGTTAATGTTTTAAGGATGACTAACTATTTATTATAGTAAAATCGAATTGAAAATTGTTGAAGAAATTTTTGAGGTTGCTATTTAAAAGGGCAGCCTTATTTTTATAAAAATAAAAAGTCACGAGACACTTGTATTTTTAATTACCTCGATTTTTGTGCGGAATAAAAGAAGAGATTTATCTCCAAAAGCGAACAAATTAAAGCTGATAAATATAAAAAATAAATAATAGGTGTTTTTTATGATAATAACGACTGCGGGAAGAACGAATGAACAAATGGTTCAAATCGCTAAAAATATAGCACAGATGCTCAATATAGAATATGTACCAAGAAATAAAAAATCAATTATGTTTATGCAAAATACCTTTCAAAATAATGTCCTAGTAGCTGGGAAAGAACGTCTTGAGTACTATAAGCTAGGTGAAAGTGAACCGTTCTTTTTTCATCCGAATTCAGCTATGTTTCGTGTAAAAAGAATAAAAAAAGGGGAAAAAGATACTTTTATTGAGGCAACGAACTTGTCCTACGGCCAGTCATTGCTGGATTGTACATTAGGATTAGCATCTGATAGTATTACAGCAAGCTTTGTTGTAGGAGATTTAGGTCAAGTTGTAGGCATTGAAGAAAGCAAGGTTATATCATTCCTTGTTCAAACAGGTTTAAAGATGTGGGAAACAGATTTTCATGAGTTAAATCAAGCGATGAGAAGAATATCAGTAAACCATTGTGATCATTTAACATTTCTTAAAAATCAACCAGATAACTCCTTTGATGTTGTCTATTTTGATCCAATGTTTGATGAGGAAATTATGACTTCAAATGGTATTAATACAATTCGGCCAATCGCTTCTTACCAACCAATTACAAATGAAACGGTTCAAGAAGCAAAAAGAGTTGCTAATAAACGAGTTGTTTTAAAGGATCACTATAAAAGTAGGAGATTTGAACAGTTTAACTTTCATGTATTAAGAAGGAAAACAGCGAAATTTCATTATGGAGTTATTAAATTGTGAGTAATTTTTGTTGAAAAATCCATCCTAATAGATGGAGGTGTCCTAAAACATGGCGAAACGAAAAAAAGATCCAACTACAATTGGTTTACAATCTTCACAAGTTGAAGGACAAGGTACGACAAATGAAGAAAGAGGCGTTAAGGAAGATTCATCAAAAAAGAAACAAAAAAGGTTTTAAACGAGAAAAAACTCATGGACAACCATGAGTTTTTTTAATCTGTAATTTCCATAATGATTAAATAAGCAAGTGTGATAAAGCTTCCAATAACAAATAATGCATCAAACATGAGAATCCCCCATCTCAATTTTTGATTGTATCGATTAGCCTTTCTTATTTTACTCTTTTTTATACTATTTTTGAACCCCTGAAGCATGATCTATTCGATTGGTTACTTTAAATTTATCAAATTTTCACATTACTTTCATATTTATATGTTAAAATAATAGAAAAATAGGACAAGCAGGAAGGAAATCGAAATGAAAAAGTGGCTTCGAAAATCACTCGTACTATTATTCTCTATTATGACACTTGGTTTAGTGTCACCACCTCAAGTTCTACTTGCAGATGAAAATTCTACAAGCCAAAATGAAACCTTACAAAAGATTTCAAATATACCCTTATCTAAACCGACAGAAGAGAAAAACATAAACAGTGAACGTTCAAATGAATATCACGATCATCCTCCTCTATCTCTCATTGAGGATATCATCTATAAAGCAGAACAGCAGTCATTAGAAAAGTTTGGAGGGAGAATAGGTCCAATTATTGAGGAAGAATTTAAAATGTATATATTTCCAAAAATGGAGGAAGTTTTAACTAGCTTTCTAGAATCAGAAAGTGAGAGCTTTGAAAAAATCGTCATATCTACTAAACCAACAGGAGGTAAAAGTGAAAAAATATTTCATATATATGATGAGGTGACGGGAAAGGATCTTATTCGATTTCATGTAAGAGTAGATCATCCTCCTCAAGAAGGATATTGGTTTAACTTTCATTATCACACGTACCATGACCAATACCAAACTCATTATGAGTTAGGGAAGATTTATTGGGACCAAAATACCCCTCCTAACTGGTTGACTCATTAAGAATGGAGTGATTTTGATGAACAAATACACCTTAAACGATATGGTGCTAATTACTAAGGAAGCTCTTAAAGAAAGAGGAGTAACCATTACGGATATTGCTCAAATTGTTCTTAAGCTCCAAAAGAAATATATTCCAGAATTAACATTAAATGAATGCAAAGAGCATGTTGAAAAGGTATTAAGAAAACGAGAAATAATTCATGCAGTCCTTACTGGAATTGCGATTGACCAATTAGCAGAGAAAAAACTTCTTCCACAACCACTTCAGCATTTGGTTGAAACAGATGAACCATTGTATGGTATTGATGAAATTGTCCCATTATCTATTGTCAATATTTATGGCTCCATTGGTTTTACGAACTTTGGCTATTTAGATAAAGAAAAATACGGGATTATTAAAAAGCTAGATTCCAAATTAAATGGTAGAGTGAACACATTTTTAGATGATATTGTTGCAGCTATTGCCGCAGCGGCAGCTAGTCGCATTGCCCATCACCACCGTGATGAACTGGATGAAAATTACACGGATGAAGCTGCAAACCAATAATAAACTTTAGCTGTTTTATTAGAGTCTGATATCACATATGAACAGTATGTGCTCAGACTCTTTATTTTTAAAATTAAGTGTTTTTTTTTGTTAGTATTATCTTTAATAAGAGATAATGAATAATGTCTTATTTGCCAAAAAACTTAACTAGAACGTTGAAATATCACATGTTATGATAAAAAAAGGACCAATAGCCTACAAGGGGTTGTCACCATGAAAAAGTTAGGTCTTACGATATTAAGTCTTATTTCAACGTTTATCCTAATCTATAATACAAGTATGTCTCCAATTGGTATATCTCTCAATAACTATGAATTTAGAGAAGAAGCTCCATTTATTTCTTCAACGGTTGAAAATTTGATTTATCTCCCACATCAATCATTTAATGAAAAAGAAGCTTTGGTTATGATCCAAAATATTCAAAAGATTGATCATAAAATTTTAGATAAAGCTCTCAATTCAGGATTAAAAATTAAGCTCTTTACAGGTAAACTGACAGAACAATCCAAACTTTTAACCCTACAAGGAAAAGTACCTCGAGGTTACTCTAAAGCTGACCCAAGTTGGGACTTTGTACCTGGGATTGGTGGTGGAGAAATTGTTTATGCCAAAATAGGACATAGTGAATTTGGAAAAGGACATGGGTCCATCGCTTTGGAATTACATGAACTTGCACATTCACTAGACAAATTTATATTTCATTATGTTCGCCATCATCCACTATTTTTATCGGCCTGGAAGAAAGAGGCTAAAGTTTTATTTCCATATCAACCATATTTTCATAAGTTCCCAGAAGAGTATTTTGCTGAATGCTTTGCGTTTTACTATTTTAGTGAAGAATCTAGAAGCTTATTAAAAGAAAAAGCTCCATTAACCTATCAATTTATGAATCAACTAATTCATAGTGAATAAATCATTTATTTCTAATTTTTCTAAAGTTCATACTGAGTCCATCACATTCGTTTAAATACTTGTTACAAACCTAGGTTTTTTAATAAAATAGGAAGGAACATAAAAAGCACGAATCGTAGTAAAGGATGTGTTGTGAGTGAAACAATATTTAGAATTATGTAGGCATGTGTTAGAAAATGGTGCAGAAAAAGATGATCGTACGGGGACAGGTACAATTAGTACGTTTGGTTATCAAATGCGATTTGACTTATCAGAAGGGTTCCCACTAATAACAACAAAAAAACTTCATTTAAAATCAATTATTCATGAGTTGTTATGGTTTTTAAAAGGGGATACCAATGTAAAATACCTTCAGGAAAATGGTGTTCGTATTTGGAATGAGTGGGCAGATGAAAATGGAGATTTAGGTCCAATTTATGGATATCAATGGAGATCTTGGACAGCTGCGGATGGAAGAACGATTGACCAAATTTCTGAAGTAATCGAACAAATTAAAAATAATCCGAATTCACGCCGCCTTATTGTGAATGCATGGAATGTTGGAGATTTAGATAAGATGGCTTTACCACCGTGTCATACCTTCTTTCAATTTTATGTCGCAAATGGTAAGTTATCCTGTCAGCTATATCAACGTTCAGCAGATTTATTTTTAGGTGTCCCATTTAACATTGCTTCATATGCACTTCTTACAATGATGGTCGCTCAAGTAACAGGTTTAAAGCCAGGGGAATTTGTTCATACTTTTGGTGATGTTCATATTTATAAAAACCATATTGAACAAGTTAAACTTCAATTAACGAGAGAGCCTAGACCTTTACCGAAGATGAAAATTAATCCAAATGTAAAATCAATCTTTGACTTTAAGTATGAAGACTTTGTTTTAGAAGGATATGACCCTCATCCACATATTAAAGGAGAAGTAAGTGTATGATATCATTTTTAGTTGCGATGGATGAAAATAGACTGATTGGTAAAGATAACGAATTACCTTGGCACTTACCAAACGATTTAAAATACTTTAAAGAAGTTACAATGGGTCATAAAATTGTGATGGGAAGAAAAACATTTGAATCCATCGGCCGTCCATTACCAGGCAGAGAAAATATTGTATTATCGACAAATCCAAACTTTCAAGCTAAAGGCTGTCAAGTGTTCCACGATTTAGATTCATTTATCCAATTTGCCAATGAACATAAAAACGAAGAGATTTTTATAATTGGTGGAGCCATTATTTTTGAAACCCTTTTTAACTATGCAGACCGTTTATATATTACAGAAATACAAGGTCAATTTGAAGGAGATACGTATTTCCCAAATTTTGATTTAGACGAATGGAAAGTTATCTCTTTAAAAGATGGAACAGTTGATGAAAAAAACAAATACCCTCATCGGTTTTTAGTATATGAAAGAATTTAAATAATGAATGGGGCTGTCCGATAAGTCCCTAATGAGAAAGAACTGTAATGGAGATCGGTTGATTGAAATGAACGTGGCGGCTATCCTTTAGGGAACAGCACGAGCCGAAGACCCCACAGACGAGGTGGCGAGTCGAGGAGGCTGATAGAAAAGCGGAGGCGACTGCCCAGCGTCGTACGAACGGGAGACTCTCCCGCACTGAGATAAAGGAGATACTGCGAGTAAAACGAGCAGATATCGACTTATCGTAGGGGAGGGAG